>Ga0209464_10000018_pt1 | contig 74306 bp, 134 predicted proteins | sample DOMMetBare1Fresh_2_FD_187473 | JGI IMG/M metagenome (GOLD analysis project Ga0209464, IMG submission 187473) | Wetland sediment microbial communities from St. Louis River estuary, USA, under dissolved organic matter induced mercury methylation -... | ecosystem: Environmental > Aquatic >...
CTTTGTTTTATTTTGCCTCTGAAAAGAGATGGAATACTCTTGAATGAATTTTTGTGGTTGATGATTATTTGTCTACCATTTAGAAGGTCGATTTTTCATGTTAATTCTTTAATTATATTATCTATATAATATAATTAAAATAAGTAAATGCCAAACACTTATTGCGGCATGAGTAAAAGGGGAACCCCTTTTACTAAAGATTTTACAGAATTTTAAGAAAGAGAAGGGGTTGGATTTTGAGTGTGCTCAGTGTTAAAAGTCGCTATTTTTTCACTTAAATCACTTGGGGATAAAAGCTCAGCTGGAATGACATTATCTTTTTCGATTAGGACAATAATATCTTGTTGTATTTCCGCTAGATTTTTGATAAACCGCGGTCCACCTGCTTTAGTTTGCAATATATCTTTTATTCTTTTGTGTATGTCTTTTGTTATGATTTTTTCCAAACACACTTCTAATTTTTTATGTTCAGGGCTGATATATTGTTTGGGAATATATCCATACTTTGTGATTACTGCAGCTACAGCTGGATATGAGATTAGTATATTTTGATGTAACTCTTGTATTGGGTCATCCAAATATATTTTTTCAGCCATTTGGGTCGTGATAAGTTTTGCAAAATCTTTTAAGTGGTGTTTTTTGCCATCCAGATCAAATACATAGATTATTTCATCTGAAGGTTCACTCAATTTGGGCGATAATGCTATCGTTGTGCCATCTTCTTTTGTTGCAAGTGTTGGATAATTAACTGTTTTAAGCATAAATTCGACGGGTTCAAAGGTGATGTTTTTACACTTGATTTCTTCACCATGAATAATAACTGCAGTTACTGGTATTTTAAATGACGCATCGTATCCATTTGCCATAAGTTGCCCTTTTTAATTAGATGTTATTTTAGTGTTGTTTTTGACTGAGCTGTTATATTCTCAGTATTGAAGTCTGCGATGATTTTTGTTGATATTGCTTGCTCTAAACAACTATAAATATGTTTTATGATAGCGATCCTGCTTGCAAATTTTGCATAAAAATCTTGAGTGTTTATTGACGCCTCTTTTTTGAGCAATATCCCTAAGTTTCTTCCATTGTGCCCTTGTAAACAGGGAGAAATGTATTGTGAAGCCTCGATAGACTCTTCTCCAAAGAGTTCTAATACGTTAAAGTGTTTTTCCGCTGCATTACACGTTATTTCTGGGAATGGTTCGACAGAGGTTTCATCTTTTAATGGCACCTTAAATACCATCTGCTTACTTTCAAATTGAGTTAGTATTTGACCAATCACATATTCATTTTTGCTTACTACAGAAGAATTACAAAATGAGTAAATTGTTTCATCTATAGCGCCATTTACAATAGCCCAAGGGATTCTTCCGTCGCACACAAAAGTGTGGTTCTCTTTTAACCATAAAGCGTATTCAATCGGAAGCTGTTGATCTTGTTCATTGCAAAGAGCAAGGAGGGTTTGCATCCCCTCTTCTTTTGTTTGGAAAGAAATAATTTTCCCTTCTGCTTTGGGATGGCTAAGCCTTCTTGTGTTATTGTTTGCCCACTGTGTGGCTGCAGCAAGGCACTCTTCTTGTGTATTGCGGACAAATGTCTTTACTGAACCAGGATTTGGGGTATTGTTTTTAACTAAGCATCCATTCCATGCGTCAAAAACCACATTCCACTCATATTCCATTCTGCAGTTTAATTCTTTAATTGTTTTCATATTGTTACCCTAATTTGGATGTTGCATTTGAAATAGTGTGTTGTGAATTAAAAGTTAAAACAATATCGCTTGCGCTATCATTTGAAGTTGAAGTTACTTGTAAAGTTCCTCTTGGGGTACCATAAGGTCTTCTTTGAAATGGATATTCAGTGAGGCTGCTATTAAAAGCTTTTGCGAATTCTGTTGTGATTTTTCCTGAATTGATTAAGGATTGAAAAGCGTTTGTTAAAGGCAAAATAGTTTCACTACCGCTTTCTTTATTCAGCATCTCTTCTAATGATTGAATGGAGTGGTTTTGCTCTTGAAACTCATGAGGAGTTTTTGTGTCTATGAAATGTTCTTCTTTAATATAGATACTCTCAATATCATCAGTGTCTTTATTGTATTTAACAATAAACATATTTTCATTTTCATCAAAAATTGATTTCTTCACCCCTCTTCTATAGTAAATATCGGGTTTGAAATTGCCAAACAATGATTGATTTGGGGTATAAGTGTTTATGGCTCCGAATTGTTCAAACCATCCACCCTCTTCTTCTGCACAATCAATGAGTTCTTTAAATAAATCTTTTGATTCAGATACTTTTGTTTTAAGCATAGCCAAGGCATATGCATAACTCAATTTGTTTTTACCATCTTGCATGACTTGGACGAGCACTTCTTCGTACTTGTCCGTGTTTTTATTAAAATATGTGTATCCAAAAACAGATTGTGTTGACATTTTTATCCTTTTATAACTCAAATACTAAATTGTGTACTACGTGAATGTAAATCTTGAGCATTAAACTCTTCGATAATTTCCTGTTTTGTTTTAACGGGAATTTCTTCTTCCTTTTTTTCTTGTGATTCCAAGATTAAAGAAAAGTAACTTTCCATTTCCTCAAGACTTGTTTTAGAAGTGAGATTTTTTTCACCTGTTGCTTTGAAATATTGTGAACATAACTTTCTTACATCTTTTTCATCATCATTATCATCAGAGCCAAGAATATAGCTAATCCTGTTAAATAAAACAGCCTCTACCGTAAACCCTGGCCAGTTTTCCCATTCAATTCCATGAATCAACTTGTCTTCGGCAGAAGTATTGACAACTTCTCGTATGAATTCAACTTCTTCATCGTCGTCCGCATCTGAGATTTTTTCTACGGGCTTGCAGGGCAAGAATGATCTTTTTAATTCATTTTGTACAATTTCAATTAAACCAACATATGCTTTTTCTGCAGTGTCAGCAGAATTTATAATCCCATACTTATCAGAATTTTGCAAACACTCATCGTCTTCTATCGCTAAAGTTAAACATTTGTAGTACTCATAATAATATAAGTTGGAATCCATCATTTTATAAAGAACAACCGCGCCTTCATCAAGCTTATAAAGCAACTGGTCATGGTTTTCTAAAATTTTAATTTGTTTTGGGCTTAGTGGAGTTATTTTATTGTCCATTTTTTTTTGGAACTCTTTTCCGAGCTCTCGGGTTGATTTGCTTGCAAAATCTTTTAAGGGTGATATTACGCCATTAATATCGACGACATCAATATTACTTGAGTTAATCAACTCATCTGTTAAAGTTATTGACTCACCATTTTCTTTATTTATATGTTTCGGGTAATTAACCGTTTTAAGCATAAATTCGACGGGTTCAAAGGTGATGTTTTTGCACTCAAGTTTTTCACCATTAATAATAACTGCATTTATTGGCATTTCGAATGATATGTCGTGCCCATTTGCCATCTTAAACTCCCAAAAATAATTTATTATCTATATAATATAATTTATAGGATAAAATGTCAAGGAATTTTTTAGGTGTAATAATCTTTAAAAGACCCTTGCAGAAGCAAGTGTTGATGATTAATTAAACTAACTAAAACAAAGGTGTTTTCTTTATTTTAATGTTTGCTCTGTTAATTTTTTGGTGTTTTGAGTGTTGAATTTAGCGATTTCTGCAGTTAAGTTCAACACAGATAATATTTCCTCTTTACTTATAGTAATCAATTCTTCATCATGCCCCATAAAACAATAAACATCATCAGTAGAATTTTCATCCAATCCAACAAGAGATATTCCCCGTTTTTCATACCCGTTACCAATGTCTTTCGTCCAATATGCTTTAACGACGGAGTGTTCTTTATCATGCACCAGCAAAGAGTAAGAGTAGGATGAACGAATCATATCTTCAGAAAGAGTATTGTCGGCTATACATAAAAGGTGTTCTAGCATATTTTTTGGACGATTGAACTGCTCAGTTGTACATTCAATGTTTTCAGAAATAGGGAATTGACTAAAATCAAAAAAAGTTCCTTGAAAAAAAACATTTTTTAATTCGGATCCATAGTTGTGGTACTCACAACAAAGTTCTTGACGAACAAAATCCATAATATACGTAAAGCCGCCTGCTGCGTCAGAATTATTGTGTGTTAAAAGAAAGGGGTGCTTACTTTCGAGTCCTCTCGTGATAGTAAATCTATCTATAGTGGTTCCACTGTTTTTTAAAGCCTTGATATAATCTTGCAAATATTGCCCAAAACCATTAAATATCATCGCATCATGATTAATAAAATAATGATTGACGCTCATAGTTCCTTTTTCGTTTGTGATAGTATAAAAATCACCCCTAGTTGACATTTTTCATCCTTGTTTTAGTAAATTTGATGTTGCCGCATTTTGTGCATTGAATAATTCTAATTGTTGAAAGGGCAACAATTGAAACGTTGAAAGTTTTGATTTTAATGTTTCATCGTAATTAAATTTTATTACTTGCTGCTCAAAAGCACATTCTAAAAGAATTTGTTTCCATGCATCCCCATTTTCTTCTTTTAGATGATCTAAATCATTGTAATATCCAGAAACAAACTTATCAAAATCTTCGGAGGCATACAAGGATAAATCTAGTAAATTGGTGTCGTATTCATAATTGCCATTTAGAATACTTTTACCATCAACAATATAATCATCACTTTGAGAATAAAGCCAAATATCCTCAGTGATTTTTATGCAAATCTGTTCTGTATCTGGATCCGTCATATTAATATATTCAGACTGGACCCCTTTGTTTTTTATATCTTCAATTACGTGCTGAATGTTTTGGTTATAGTAAACAAGCCCTTCTAACTCTTCGATAATATTTTCAAGTTGTTTTTCGGTTTGTTTGAATTCATCTGAGGTAATTTTCACTTGTGATTTTAATTTTTCTAGCCTTTCTTTAAAGAAAGAGAGATGGCTATCATTCTTTTCTTTCCATTCTTCTGCAATTTCTTTAGAGAAAAACTTATGAAACTTCTCATAATGTCTTTCAATGGCTAGAATATATTGTTCTAATACATAGATACTTTCAGCAGGCTCGCACAAAATAGCATTTTTATCACTGCGGTAATCCCCACTATAAAGAGCAATTTCACCATTGATTAATTTTTCTGTCCAAACTTGGTTGTCATATATGCCATAGTCTGTTACAATTTGAGATACATCATCTATCTTAATAACATCTCCGATATCCGAATTTGTTTTGCATGTCTTTGGGTTGTTTTCATCCCCAAATCGCGTTAATTGTGACATTGACTCTCCGTTTTTATTCATTTTGGTTGCAATATTTGATGTTCAGAGTTATCTTTTAAAAATTCAGAGATAAAAGAACTTCTTAGTGAAGGTTTTTCATTTAAAACCACATTCCCTTCATCTGTTGTATGATAACCTTCATTTTTTGGTTTCAGGAGATAAGTTTCATTTGAAACTTGGGGGACACCTAATTCGCTCGCATGAAGAGAAATGCTACTTTGTTTTTTTTGTATTAAATAGTGAATATTCCCAGCAATAATGTCTTTGATTTGTTTTTGTATATCCATACACCAATGATACGGGATAGCATCAGATTGTTCACCAGATTTTTTTAAAAATGAAAGATTTGAAACTCCTATCTTTACATTTTTCATTGTTGCGGGAGCTGTAACATCTTCTTTCCAATAACCAATATTTGCTGATACACTCTCAACCTCTTTTTCATCAAGGAAAAGAAGATTTTGAATTTCAGCGCCTTTGATAGTAATATTAAAATTACCCCTAAAGGCTGGGGTCTCGGAATTTAATTTTTGCGTTGCTTGGTAAGATTTTCTTTCGTTTTTTTGTACATCATTTTCTGCATGAAAACTTTTTGGTATAAAACTAATATCTAAACCAATATCTAAAAAATTGTTTTCTTTTGGTATTTGAATAAGAGTTTTTTGGGGTGTTGCAACTGTTATGTTGTCTTGTTCAATCGCGGTAATTAACACAGAATCATAATGTTCACATATTCGTGCGAGTTCTTCCAAATACCCAAATTTTTTATTTAGCTCGGTATCGTTGAAATTCTCATTTTTTTTTATCTCAAAGAGAAGCTCGTTTATATCGCGCAAATCATAATCTAATGGCATTTTAATAAAGACTCTATCCCATAATTTTACATCATTTATTTCGATTGGCGTTTCCTCAATGCCTGAAACTTGTTTTATGGAATTAATTTTATAATATTCCGCTTCAATATCCTCCGATTGAGGATGCTGGGCCCAAAAAATATCTCTTGCATTTTCAATATCTACTACCGATACTTTTTCAAAGTGTTGAGCTGAATATGTTGGGTCGTAATTAGAATATTCAGTATAGTGAATTTCAAATTGCGGAATTTGCCAATATAAACCTGTAGTATCACCAAACACTGCAACGGGTCTCTTGTCGTCCTCACCTCCCCTGTATGGGGTTTTCAGTTCACAAAGCTTCCCAAAATATGTAATATTATCTGGCAATCCTACACCAGTTTGAACCGCTTCTTTGAGTATTTTTACAGCCTCTTCGTGAGATGGTGCACCTATATGTATTGTTCCTGCATCCGTACCATTAATGTCAACACTTGCAAAAAATAGTTTTTGATACATTTGTTTTTTCCTTGTTAATGTTAATAGTTTAAACTTTGAGCAACGTTTTCTTGATTATCTTTAATGAAATCGTGTACCGTTAGTTTACTTGAAAACTTTTGTTCCAACTCTGTGTGCTGATGCCAATCGTCTTGTTCTAAATCGAAAAAGGATTGATAAGCACTTTCTACTGAAAAAATTTTATCTGATAAAGAGTTTGTTAGATTAAGAGCATGCTTCGATTCTTCAATTCTAATAAACTCGACGATATTTCTGGCTAAAAATAATTCTGTTGGATTGTTTGTATTAAACAAATTAAGAACTTCTGTTGATATGCTCTCAAATTCACTCATATTTTCATCAATATTTAATTTGAGCTTTTCCAAAGCAATAAAAAAATCTTTTTGAAGATTTTCTCTTGTTAATACCTTCATGGTTGTGTGGTGTTGTTCACAGAACTCGTTGAAATATCTTTCGAGATTTTTATATGATCCAAACGTATTAAGTAATTCAGGGATGGCACCCTCTATTCCAATTTTTTGACCAAACACGGGGTAATCGCAGCTTGTTGAAAACTCAAATGTGTCTTTATCTATTCCAATAATTTCACTGGACCTTTTAACAAAATACATATTGTCGCCAATAATTTTTGTATATAGTGTTTTATTAAAAAGCATATCCTCAATTGCTTGCGCGGTGAAAGAGTTTTTTGAGGTAGTAATCATTTCAATATTGCCAGCACCATCACATTGGTATGTAAAATCATTTGAATTTTTTATTTCATTTTGTTTCATTAAATGACCTACTAAATACAATACAACAAAATCTTTTTCGTTTGATGCAAATAAAATTTTATTTTTATAGTTCAATTCATAATTTTGTGTTTTATCATTTAATAAAAGTTTGAATGACATTTAAAATCCCTTTTAATTTATTATCTATATAATATAATTAGTTTGATTAAATGTCAAGAGTAAGAAAAAAGAAAAATCCCTTTTTCTTACTGTATAGCGAGAGTTTTTAAAGGTTGTGTGGTTTCTTTTTTAATTACCCTTGTTTAATTTGATTTAAGGAAGAAGCATTTTGTTCGTTAAAATCAATAATTGTTTTTATTGATTCATTTGTATCTGTATCTGCGATATCTTCAAGCGTATGCTTAAATAAAAAGGCAGATAAATCAACAGCTTTATCTATTTTGTCTAAATCACAAAGAAAATTGTCGTCACCTTGTATATATTCTGCCCTAACTATAATGCTTGCAAAAACTTCATTCAACCCCTCATCTTGATCATCAGAATGATAATTTTTGTACCTATCATTTATTCTTTGCATTACTTCTATTGGCAGAGAACGAATTGCTGCGACTATTGCAAAGCCACCAACAGAATGAATAAGCTCAACCCAAGATTCAAAGTTTTTAAAATCTTCTATTGTAGGTCGATTATAATGGAACAAAGCATTTACCCAACCATCATTATTTTTGTATTTTTCATAACTTTTATTATCTTTTCCAAATGCTTCAAGGAGACCAGTAAAAGTAAACAACTCATTAAAAGTATGCTGGTGGACAAATTCACGATTTTTTAAATCATTTATATTGTCTGTAAAAAATATTTTTTTCATGTAATAAGATTTATCACGACGTAAAAAACGTTCTAGTGCTCCAAGGTCTTCCCATGTATTCAAACATGAATCGTTAATTAAATGCACCATTCTTTTTGCTTCTTCTTCAGTCTTAAAACTTTGATAATCTGGGTTGTCCTCTTCTGAATTAGCTATCTCAACTGCAATTTTATAGCCATCAGAGGGTATGGCATGTTCATTTATATGCGCTTTGATCATAAAGATCCTTTTTATTGTAATTTAGCTGTTAGATTATTTTCACCGTGTTTTTTTAGAAATGTTCCAATACAATCCGAAGAGTCAAGAGAGTCAAGGTTTTGAATTGGTTTGTTGTCATTGTCCACAATTTCGACATCCCCTTTTTCAACATACGTGCATCCTCCAGATACTAACACAACATTTTGATGTTCTGAAAGAGCACTTTTAAGCTCTTTATCACGCTCTTCGGATGAGTAGCCTTCTACCTTGAGATTATCCATGTCCACAATTTCGACATCCCCGCGTGTTACCTCCGCTATGCCACCATATACCTCTACTTTCGCTCTCACTATTGGATTCTTTTGTTCTTTTACAAATGAAGCAATGATGTCAGTATTTGTTTTATCGTTAATTTTTTCAAGACGCCTGATTTTTGCTTTTACGTTTCTTAGATTTTTTTGTGCATCTTCTATCTTATCCGCGAGTTCAAAGTCAAGTTCAATCAGTTTTTGGTATTTGCGGTTCGTGGTCAATTCTGTGGATAAAAATTCATCTTCCATCGCATTTTGATCAGCAACACACTTTTCTTTTTTCTCTTGCAGCAACTTTAATGCTTTTTCTGCTCTTAGCTGAGCTTGTGTTAATTGTTTTTTTGTCATCTGTCAACCTTGTTTTAAAGTTGTTGACGCAGTAGCATGAGCATGCTCTTGCAAAAACTGGGCAATTTGATTTGTGTTATCAGAGCCCATTAATGGTTTTTCGTCCCCATTCTTTAAGTAACTTCGTGCATCCTCTTCAGTGTATTCTCGCGCGTGGGTTCCTTGGGCTAACTTTTTATTTCCCCCATTGTTTACAAATACCAACCCCTGTATTTGCGCAGCCTCAAGATCATCCGATAAAAAACTATCCACGACAATGCCATTTACTAATAGGTTTACATTCAAAAGGCCGATTTTTTCTTGTTCTGTTGCCTTTTCTATAGTACACTCGTATTTTTCACCGTTGCTGTGTGAACTTCCATAAGCGCAAGTATGAAAACTTTTGGGCAGAGACTTTCTTTGAGCAACCGAATTTTCGATATGGCTCATAATATCTCTTATTTTTTGTGCTGCTTTGTATATTGCGTACCCACCAGCTGCCGCGCCTAGTGGGGCGCTTACTATTGTTGATGCACTTATAGCCGCTCCCGCTGATGCAGCGGTAAGAACACCCGACAACCCCGCACCCATTGATAATAATGTTGCCACTTTTGCACCCAACCCCGCGTCTTTTTTATCTAGCATTGTTTGTATTGCCAACGAGTACATTTCTTCATGTTTTCCTTGTTCAACAAAAGTTCTTGGCACAGGAATTTCTTTAGGAAATTTTTTAATATCATAATAAGTATCGAAAGTTTTACTCATCCGTCTTATAGTTTCTCTTGGAATGAAAATCATTGGGTCGTTTTTTACAGCCATGTAAGCATTTGGGTTGTTTCTCATATGTAATCGTGTTAATCTTTCTTCTGACATACGCGCTAGTTTTTTAAATAAGTCCATTTTCCCCTCCGTTTTTCTTATTTTTCATCTAAGGCTGTGCACTCATCTAAAACTACCTGGCAAAAACACATGATGTCACTAAAGAGCAAGTCTACTCTTTGTAGATAACCACTTGTATTAAACTGGCTAACTAAGATCATTGATGCATTTGTATCTATCTCTTCGCTTTCTTTGAACGGGATTTCATTTTTCAACATATAGCCATAAAGCAGTGAAAGTAAAGTATTTACTTCCTCTAAAGCTTTTGTTTTTTCCTCAAGCTCTTCTTGATTTGCAACAACGCTTTCAATGACAATTTTGGCTTGTTTTAAGATTTCTACATAGTTTTTCACCATTACAACGACCTTTAAATTATTATCTATATAATATAATTTGTTTTATTAAATGTCAAGAGGCTGTTTTATAACTTTTGTGCATGTATCTTTTTTATATTGTGCTTGCAAAATACCAAACCATGAGTAATTTTATTTTTCATTCTAAAAAATTTAAAGGATTGATTTTCTGTGAAGGAGTGCACTCCAAACTTGTTGAAATTATTGCTGCGTCTATAAAAGCAAAAGCATGCATATCTTGGACATAACTATAAGCTTCTTTTGCGCTTGGGGTTTTTTGATAATCTACACAATGCTTACACTCAATGAGCTTTGCACCAAGTTTGTTTATATCTGAAAATTGATGTGGATTTTTTTCAAATAAACGGATCATTTTAAAACACTCGTGAGGAGTATGTTCATTACATTGCATTTCTATCCTTTAATTTATTGTTATTTTGAAAAATGCACGCTCTTAGTGTTAAGCGCATTTTTTTACTTCTTATATGCTCGTATTTCCTTTTAGCTTCCCGTATATCTGCTTTTGAAAAACATGGATAGAAGAACTGTATGGTAGTAGTGGTTGGTTTATTATCTATGGAATTTTTCATTCGATTTTCCAGAGTCTTATTTATTTTTAATATCAATATAATATAAATAAAATAATTAAACACTCATTAATCACCCTTTCTTTTTCCCATTGATAACAGGAATTAATATATTAATACTATTGATAATGCAACGCATTGTCGTTGCATTATTTTCTTTTAATTTTTAAATTTGCGTAGCGAATTTTTTCCGCTAGGACGAGTTGTCAAATTACACATAAAACGCGTAGAGTTTTGTGGGTACATTTGGCATACTCGCTTCAAGACGATTTTCCTAAAGCGAAAATCGCATTGTTTTGTTTTATTTCGTTTTGAATTTAAAATTTGTGTCGAGTTTTGTTAAAAAAAATTTGAATATTGACAATTAGTTTTGTGTATGGTAAACTTCTCGAAATTCCCGAAATCCTTTTTCGTTTAGTAAGGAAGGGTTGGATTTGCTTAATCTTTAGTTTAAGGAGTTTTTTATGAACGCTACAATTGTCCCAATGTTTCAGAAAGACTGGGACAAGCTAAATAAAGATGCCATCTCTGGCGACTTACAGATGGTTTTGAGTGGTGAATTAAGCGGGGTATCTCGATCTAAACCACGAAGTCGGGCTGGGCAAATTGTTCATGGAATGTCAAACTATATTGGATTTTTGTGCACTTTTGATGTTCCTCTGGCCACCCAGATAATTCTTCTTAGAAAATGGATTAGATGGGGATTCGATATCTCTCGACCTTCTTATTTGAAATATGTTAAAGAAATTCTTGGAGATGATGAGTATTTGGCGTATCAAAAAAGAGCATGGATGTGCCAACGATTTGAAGCAATTCGTGCTGCTAAACTTTATATTGACAAGGGTGATAATGTGAATGCCTTGGAATTGCTCACACAACGACGCGTTGTGGGTGAATTCTCAAATCGCTTTGGAAATCAACTTGTTAGCGTAAGTTTTAGCGATACTCTTGAGTTTATAAAAATCTATGATCATCGAGGGTTTTTTACTACTAAAAATATTAATGGGAATGTTTCTTTTGTGAAGTTTCAAGAAAACCATAGCACTTATTTGAAGGCAATGATGTCCGATCTTGGCAAGACTGGTATCGATGAATATGTAAAAAGAGAACGTGAAATTGTTAATCATGCTATGCATAAAACGGGGGTATTGTCAGACACAAATATGCCTATTGAGTCTGTAGTAGCAGAGGCCAACAAAAGGGCGTTATCAAATATTGATTTAAACAATACTGGTGCCTTAACGCCTGAATCAACAAAAAATGAGGTTGATGCAACAGATGGTATTGTTGCTGCTCCTGTAACCTCTATGAAAGAAAGGGCTTCTGCTTTGAACACAAGGAATGAGAATCCTATACTCAGCCATACTATGGGGGATGAATTTGATTTTTTTGAAGTGTTAAAAACAAAAGATGGAAAAAGTGTAAAAGAGGAATTCTGGGCATTTCAGCAGTTGTCTGAAGCAGAGGAAGAACCATTCAAAACCGATATTAAAAGCAATGATCTTGTTTTAACTTATGGCCTTGAGGGTAAATTTTTTGCGTATCGCAAAGATGATGCGGGAAGCCTGATTTTAATTGATAAGCTTTCTATGCACCCACTATTACAAGCAGATTTTGATGATAAAAGGCAAAAAATTAAGCCCAGTGATATTATGCTCATGATAAAAGCCAGCACTAATACTTAATTATTCAGTGTTCGGTTTTTCAAATGGGTTGTTTGCGTCATTAGTGGGAAGTTTTTTTATTTTTGACGGCAATTTTTCACATGATAAAAGGGCATCAACAATCGCGTTTATTTGCCTCGCCAAACATAAAGCATTTTTAATCCCCTGCTTGTCTTTTGTGATAGTAAGGGCTCCGTGTAGTAAGATTTCATCGGTTCTGTTTTCAATGTCTAACTCACCAATATGAATAACCTCTTCTTCATTGTTAAATGGGGTGATACATAACGGTGCTTTTTTTAAAGTGTTCATTTTAATGTTTCATTTCTTTTGGTTCTGGTAATTCTAAAATCAGCGCTTTTTGTGAAGCACTCATTTTTGGAAAAAAGTTGATTCCTGTTAGGTCTTCTAATTCTTTAATTGAAACCACTTGATAATCTCTACCTGAAGCATTTTTTGCTATATATGCGGCAGCCTTTTGTTGTTTTGGTGAATAAATCATTTTATAAAGAAATGTTGGGACAAGCACCCTATTCCCTATAGATTTTAGTGTTCCTTTAAAAACAGGGCCTGTGATGACATAAAGTGCTCCTTCTTTTTTTGCTAAATACCGCGTTGTAGCTTCTATATCGGCCCATAAAAAACTATTTGAGTTTGAGTCTTGAGGTATTATATTAGAAAGTGAAAAACTTTCAGCTTGGGCTTCTTTTGTAGGCATGTCCGCAGAAGGTGCCATGTGGCCTCTGTCATAGAGGCTCTTGGAGTAATCTCTTAACTCGGCCCTTTGTTCGATAGGCAAACGAGTTTCTTCATGAAAAACATCTTTTCTGGGTACTTTTATTTGAAGAGAGTTTCTTGTTAAAAATTCAGCACTCCAAAGAGGTGTTTTTGTTATTCCTGAATGCATTACGGCAAACGCTTGGAAGCATAGTTCTTGAGTTTTTTCTTTCATTTTTTCATTCATAAACGCAGGAGCCTCTCCATCTAGGTAAAAATCTGGGCATTGAGACGGAGAAGCATAAAGATTTAGAGAAATTACTACTATCGCACTTGTAATGTATGGGATGATTTTTTTCATCGTGTGCCTTTTTTGCCTTTTAATTCGTAATGCTATGTTTAAACAGCTTGTTTTTTCTTCCTACATTGGTCACATTTGATTGTCTCGCCAACACTCCAACCTTTTTTTTCTCTCGCCCAGCGTATCACATGAGTTTTTCCTGTGTGTTCCCATGAAATGCTTCTACCGCATACATCACATCTGATTGTCGCATAAATACCCATTTTACCCCTCCAGCAACTTACAAGACATCATACCTTGGTTAATCAAATCAGCAAGGGTATAAGCCATTTCATCAGGAATAGTTCCCATAGAAAGAACAAAACCTTTTTTTGTTTCATTAACTGAATTTTCTGATGTTAATGCCGTAATTTTATAAAACAAGGCGGGCATTGCACAAACATAAACTTCGACTGGATAACCATCACTTTGCGGGATTTTTTCAAATCGCGCGATTAATACGTCTTTCTTTGCAGGAAGAGTATTTGGCCCAACATATTTTTCTTTAAAAATGGATTTTAAAGTAGTTGCTCTTATTGTATATAGTTCTTCAAACATCTTATCTGTCCTTGTTTTAGTAAATACGGGGTTAAACCGTGAATTCCTCTAATTTTTTTATGGCATCTTTTAAAATTGTTTTTGTAATATCTAAGTCAAAAGTATTTACATGGAGATAAATTTTTGTTTTTTTTGTAATGATCGGTTTAAATTTAAAACCGCAAGCTCTAACCTTACAATAAACAAATCTATCTTTACCATATTGTTTAAAAGCATATTTATTCTCTGTATTACCACATTTAGGGCATACAATAACTTCTTGCTGTGAGAGATTGATTAAGTCATTTTTACTTACTTCATCAAGAGAAGTTTCAACAACTAGGGCGTTTCCGCATACACATTTTTTAGCATCTACTGGATTTCCGTACCCACAAGCATTGCAAGTTCTCATTTTTTGCTCCTCAATCAGTAACGCTGTGTTTTATTCTTCATTTTTGAGAAGAATCTTAGTGGTGCAATTTGCTAAAATCGCTTCTTCATTTGATGGCAATTCTGTTATCGGCTGTGATACCACAATCGAATGTTCGATAGTAGTATTTTGGTAGATTTTTGAAAAATTATGAGAAGGAATTACAAGATGTTGTTCATCCTTAAATTTTAGCTTTTTGCTGTTTTCCTCTTCAAATGTTTCGACGTTAAGTCCACGATTTTTTATCAACCCAACAATTTTTATAAACCGTTGGCGCATAAAGTCGGTTTTTCCACGCCCTGTTCGACCAAGATTTTGATTTGTTTTCTCAAACTCTTGAATCAATTCTTTATCAGTGAGATTTTCAAGCTCGTCGTATGCCATCTTTCGCTCCTTAATCGACAACACGGGTGTTGCCACGAAAGTGTTCTTTGTGTTTAGAGTCGATAGCACATTGGGCGCTTCGTGCGTATCTTTCCTCTTTTTCTAAAACAATGTCCAATATTTTTTTAATGTTGCGAATTAGCTTTAGAATACGTCTGTGGTCCTTCGAGAGGGCAAGATTAAATCTTGCTCTACTGATGGCCCCTTGATAACGCGCGTCTTTTGAAAATCTATCTAAAATTTTGTTCGCTTTTTCAAGTGCCATTTGATAATTTGTTTTTTTCTTAGAAAATAGCATGGTTAACCTCTTAATGAGTTTTATTACCAAAGGCATCTAAATAATCAACTCTAACATTAAAGTTTTTGTCTATGTAAAAAACAAGCTGTTTTTTTGTTTCATTGTTCATAAAAATCACTTCGCGCATCTTAGAGTTGTCATGACCTGCTAAACAATACTCTTCGCCTTTAAACAATAAGTTGTCTGGCATCGCGGATAAAGATGGTAAATTATTAGCGAACATAAGAACCTCAAGCGAAGTTTTAAAATTAGGGGTTATTGTTGGTTCTTGGGGATCCATGATATATCCTCTTAATAATTTGTTTTATAATAAAAGTATATCAAATTTCCACAAAATAAACAAGGGAAAACCCTTGTTTATTTTAAAAACATTCTGATATTTTGTTATTCATAAAATAAAGAATTTTTTTGATTTTTATTACACATAACAAACGGTAACATATCACCATCATTTGCAATATCCAAATCACCTGTAGATAGTAAATATTCAAGCTTTGTTAGATCTTTGATTATCATGGTTGAAGTTTTTTCATCCCAAGTATAATTATCTTCATTAATAAAAATCATATTACAAGATTCAGGTAAGGTTGGCACTTTTTTCATTTTTGTCAATAATAAAACATCAACCACGGCATTAAAATATCTTTGTTTGTTGAATATGCTTTTAAACGCCTTGATTTTAACACTCTCTGTTTCCATTTCGTATTCCCAATTTAGGTAATGACTTATCTTCAAACTTTAATGTAGGCAATATGTACCGATGTACAATCTTCGTCTTTCAAGGCTTTTAATGCCATATCATTTGTGATTTGTGAAACCTTATTAATAAATGCACTATCAACATTTTTTGGTACTTGTATGATAAATGGTTTATCTTTCATCGATTGTTTCATTACTTCAAGTAAGTCAATGTCAGGAGCTTCAGCATTAAAAATCTTGTCATAATTTTCGTTCCCTGCTTTATCATGAGTGATTATAGTTCCAATCATGTTACCAACACAAACTGTTTTAATATCTTCGATAGGAGTTTCGGGAATTTTCCAACATTGTGCTGTGTTGATAAAATCATTAATCACAGCACGTACTAATTCTTTGGATATTGTTCCACCATCGCCCATATCGCATAAACCAGTACATTTTAAAATATCATCCACACCAACTTCGCTTGGGGCGTCTGTGTAAGAGCTTATTTCAATATTTGTCAGAACGCATTTAATTTCATATTTTTTTTGAAACGCCATTGGCTGTCTGTCTATAAAATCCGTGTATTGCTTTGCGAAGAGTTTTACTTGGTCTTTTGGTAGTGTGCTATTCATTTTTTCTCCTGAGTGTCTTTAGTTTTTGTTATTGTTTTAGATTGTTTTATAAAGAAATCGTTAATTTCCTGTACGCAAATATGTTAATAGGAAAACCATGCATTTGATGACACGCGATGCCGATACTTAAAACTTCAACGGGATCACCATATGCTTCTTTTAAAATTAATTCGGCCATAGGCTTAGAAACAGGGTGAACTTTACTTGCACTTCGGTGTGGGACGCGATCATGATATACAAGCTCATATTTTCCTTTAATTTCACAAAGAGGGATACCCCAATGTAAATACTCATCAAAACAATAAGGAAATTTGTCGCGCGGTCTTAAAACAGGTAATCCAGTAGAAAAAGATATATTTGTAAATGACACTTTTGTTCCTTGCTCTAAATTTTCACACCTGCTCTTTTGAGTGTTTCTTTCCCAAATATTCCATTAATTGCAATATCGAAAGCCCAGTCAAGACCGCTCCCTGCATCATCTAAAAGGTAACTAATTAGCAACATTCCCGCACTTCTTTGGTTTTTGCACAAAGTTGAAACATACTCAATTAAATCAAAATCCCCATCTTCTGCTTCAACATGATTACTTTTAACTTTTTTAACATAAAAATAATCACCCTTTTGTTCTTCATATGTTTTTAATATAAATCCAGCTTGGATAAGTTTTATTTCTAGCTCATCTGCGTAATAGCAGTATTCACCTATTACAAGCCCACCAGAAACGATAAAAACTTTTGGGAACTCCTCAAGTGCTAAATGGGCGGTATGCCCAACCGCAAGATTTGCAATATCTTTAACCGTTCCATTTTCGTCGAAGTAATACCCAGTAGTTACAATCATTTCTGAAATAGCCATATTGTAATTGGTAGACTGTTCTAAAAGATTGGCGTCACAATGTTTTTTGATTTTATAAATATCCCCATCAGGGCTTATAATATTATCCTCAACAAGAGCGGCCAAAATTTGTTCAACGTTATAAAAAGTCACCCCGAGTGTTTGTATACAAGAATCAATTACAACAATATCAATTTGACCATTTATTTTTGCAGCATTCTCAAGAAAATATCTAATATCCAAATCTTTTTGGTCTTTTTGCCATTGATTCATTTTATTTTTTCCTCTAGTTTGATTGTTCGTGAGCGTTTAAAGCATCTAAAAATGCTTCTCTTTCTTCTTGTGTAGCTAATCTTACATGTAGCTTTCCATAGTCTTTAATAGCCCTATCGGTAATGCCACAGCGCCCAGCTTTAAAAAAGGCATCAATCCCTTGAGCCCCTCCAGCATATATTTGGATTTCATCACCTAATCTGTAAAACCTGGTACGGAATTCGTTTTGTTCAAAAGAAGCATAGATGACTTCATTAAATAAAGGTTTTAGCTGAATCGGGTGTTCGACTTCCATCAACACTGAATCATTGAATTCAAGTGTTTGAAATGTTTGCGCTTCTTCATTTCTTTTCTCCAAAAAAGCAATAAGTGATTTTTTCAAAAGCACACAATCTACATCGTGCAACAAAATTTCACTTGCGATATCAAGACCGTGCGTTTTAATTATATTTGGATTTTCATAAGACAAAGAGGCACCTGATTTGTAGGGGAAAATATCAGAAATATCTTTTGTGCCAAAAGAATTTGCAAGCGCATGAGATAAGACAGATCCTGGATGATAATCAACATTGGTGTTAAAATATTTTTTATCAAGCATCTCAAGAATGAGCGCACATCGGAAAGACTCAATTTCATCTTTAGATATATTAATTTTAGAAGCAAGAGCGTTTTTCATCATTTCAATAGAGAGATCAATCTCTGCTTTGCCAATAACATTAACCTTTTGTGGGCTTTTTCTTTGTAAGTAATCACACCAGATATTGGCGATGGTTGCAGCTATAGCTAAATCATTGTTGCTTACCAGAGTAATTTCGTGAGTTGTAGACATTGCTTTACCTTAATAATTTTATTCTGCACAAATTATAGCCAAATACAATAAGTAAATCAAGGGATTTCCCTTGATTGTTTGAGTATTTTTATAATTTCTTTTTTGGAGACCTTCTTTTTTAAAAGCAACTGGCATAATTCTAAAATAATTGCAATATTTTCAGGTACACCATAGCGGTTAAAGTCGGTAACATAATTCATGTTTTTGCCCATTATCTCTGAAAATTGGACACCATTTAAACCCAATAATTCAATAATCTCTTTTGCATTTTGTGATGTCATCTTGTGTGTTTATCCTTTAGCTCTCGTAGGAATTTGTTGGTCTCTTTTCCAACAAGTATCAGCGACCTTTTTACATTGCTTGCAGCGAAAAATATTGTACCCTTGATTTTGAGCTTGAGATGTATAAAAATATCGTGCTTTATCGCTTCGAGTGGAGTGTGGATCATTGATTGATTTGGAAATACGCATACCGCACTTACACATCCCTGTAAAAATGAAATTGTCGTTAAAGGGGTAACTATCAATATCTAAATCAAGAGATTCTTTTAAGAATGAGCCCAGCTTTATATCTTGTTTAATTTCTTCAAACGTAACATTATCTTCAGCACATTTAATGAGGCATAGCATGGCGATTACATATTCTCTTGTCTCTTCTTTCGATTTTATGGCCAATATATGTTTGATTGCTTCTTGGGTGTTCAAACTGTATACAGAGCGCTCCGCCATCTCTTTGCCCATCTCTTTGCCTTTTTAGTAATTAGTTTTGAATTTTAATAATATAACAAATGAATAAGTCAATACAACAACTCCAAAACCGAGCAATGTGTAATTTTGATAAATGACCCCAAATGTCATCATTAAAATCCCAACAACAAGAGCTACCAAAGGTATAAACAATAACACCAATTGTTCTTTTTTCATTTTACCTCCAACGAGAACATTACCACATACACATTTTTTAGCATTTGCTGAAATTTTGTATCCACAAACATCACATGTCCTCATTGTTTTGCTCTCTATTTAGAAAATATGCGTTGTTATGCTTTGATTGTTAATACATAGACCAAGAGAAATCATTACAATAACGACTCCAACAATAGTATTTAGAACAATGTCTCTTGGTTCACTTTTTTCCAAGGAATTGGTATCTGATAGTATCCAGTTTCCTATTATGCTTGAAAATCCACCAACAATCATTAGGAAAGCATCTTTCCACTCATTCGGCATATTCTACCCATGCCATACATGATGTTGTTTGGCATCTAATCTCGATTAATTTACTTTCACCAAAGTCTGCACTAGCCCCCACGCTCATAAAAGGGCATATTTTTAGTGCCGCAACTTCAATTTTCATTTGGTTCTTTTGTTCTAGTTCGCTTCTTGCCATTTCAAGTCCTTTTGAGTAATAATGTATATCAATTTACAGATACAACCGTATCAATTTTTATTTTGTTTTCACAAAGAAAAAATTTCAAGGTTCTTTCAAAATGAGCCAAAACCTTTTCTGTGGCTTCCAAAATTACTTTATCGTCTTCCAAAGTTCCATATTTTTTTAACTTTAAAAGTGCTTCTAAATCGTTTAATGCCCCTAAGTCGTTTGCAAAAAAGCCTCGGTCATTCACAAATACTTCTATTAAAGATTTTTGGCTTCTACCGTGCAAGGATTGTTCAACTGATTCCATAACTTTATTTAATTTTTCTTCATCAGTGACACCGATTTCTTTTTCAAGCTCTCTTTTTTTTAATCCTGAAACAACGTCAATTTCAATACCACCCCTAAGTATATAAAAAGCAAGACCAGATAAAAGAATGGTTATGCTAAATTCAAAAGGAGAAACTTTATCCATAAATAGACTTGCTACTTGTGTCACTAGCGCCAAACTAATCCCTATTGCAGTTACGTAATGTGCGGCAATTAATTCTATTAATTGTCTTTTTTTCATCCTATTCTCCAAAATTAAATTTCAATCAGCTCTACTAATGTAAAGCTTGTTGAAGTCAATCAGTAATCACATATTGGATTTCTGTTTATGATATTTATAATTTCCCAAGATTGGCGGCACGCCATAAAATGAAATCCACCGCTGAAATACGGTCACCAGTTTCCTTTGAAAGCTTCTTACAAAGATCCTCAGCACTTAATCCATATTTTGAAGCAATCCTCACTAAATGACGGTCTGGTTTAGCAACATCACAACCCAGGTCTTTTGCAAGATGGTATTTTGTAATACCACCGATATGAGGTAGCCTTTTGCAAAAATCTAGTATTGCTTCCGTACCATTAGCTTGTGTTTTACAAAATTGCTCAAATAGCTCTTGCCTTTTTAGAAAAACCTCTTTAATCGCTTTTACTTTAAGTTTATGCCCAAAAACAGTAGAAATATCGCCATCATCAGATAGGCAAGCGATGATTCTCTTATAAATTTGAAGTGCGATTTGGGCTTTCATACCGCTATTACAAACAACAAAAGTATAAGTTGAAAAAAACTGATTTGCGTCTTTACAAAGACGTTCCGCATTAAAATAATGATAATCTTCTTTGTGCCCTTCGTTTATCAGCGTGTCACGAATTAGGGTGTAAGTTGATGCGTTCATCTCTAGCCTTTCAGTAACGACGTATATTTACGCCGTTAAATTGGTGCGAAAGTTGTAAAAATAATCACATTCAGTCACATCTTTGTTGGCATCAAGTGCGCCTTTTTCAATCCCATCAGAGATGGAAAAATTGACTATCTTTTCATCTTGGAAAGAGCATGAACCGTTACATGTAACTTTTTCTTCATTACAACCATTTGCAAAGCCAAAACTTACACAATTTCCGCATACATTTGCTTTTGTGTCAATTTCTAATTGCTCAAGCTTTTTTTCGATGTTAAATCGAAAAGAGATCGCATGAGAATCCCATGCAAGGTATTCTCTTTTCATTGTTGGCTTCATTACCATTCGTTCATCGTATCGTTGCATGTAAAAAGTTTTGTGGCATTTACCACGGCATTCATATTCTTCCGCATCTGATACCTTACCGAGTTCGTCAATATAGCCTACATGCCAAATATCTTCGCTTCCGCAATAGGGGCATTCGTTGTTAAATGTCTGTGCCATTTTCAAGCCTTTTCAGTAACGCTGTGTTTATAAACAGTTCGCTTTAATGTCAAAATCATATCATCGCTACTTATTGGATTGTGAATATCAGTTGGCACTTCCATACTTGGTTCAACAATGGTTCCAATACATTTTTCATTGTCAATAAACTTATTCATCTCTTTGATCCAACGAGCAACAACCTCTTTATGGCATCTTAAAAAACATCTATTTGACGTATGAATATTGTTGATTGTTAAATCGCTTGCACCGATGGCATATTGAATTAGTTCATCTGTTTTTCCATCAGGAGCAGGAAGATCGATGATAGCAATATTAAACGTATCATTTCCCAACACGGTTTTTAACTCTTCAACATCTTTAAACCATTTACCTACTGCAACATCTTCAAGAGGAGTAGTTGAACAATTTAAAAAAATCACTTTTAGGGCTTCATCTTTAGACAATTCGGCATAAAGATTTTTTGCATTTGTTGTTGAACCGCCACATCCACCTTGTACATGGAAAAATGTAATAATTTTTTTCATTTCGTCCGCTCCTCGTTCAGCAATGATGTGTTTTATTTAGACCTAAATTTGTTCAATAATGCTGCTTCAACAGGTGACAGTGCCATCAGTTTGGCAGATTCGTCAAATGCAATTCCATTTGGAAACATTTTCTTTGCCCTCCCGCCTTTACAAGAAACAAGTGGCGGAGTAAATCCAGTATCAATGCTTTCATCAGTAATAACAACCTCGGTTGCTTTTGCCTCTGTGTGATTTTCTCGAAAGCCGTAAGTTAAGGCTTCTTTTTTATCTTCGTCGTTTACCATTTCATGGTCCTTCAATCAGTAATCACGCTATTATTTGTGTCGGGTTATCCACACCAACAACAGCCAAAAGTAATTTTGCCATATCTCTCACCTCATTTAACTCTTTATTGTCGGCATGTCTAAGATGGATGAGTGCAGATACATAACCATATTCTTTGTTATTTTCGTGTGCATCTTTAAAAAAGGTATCAATATATGAACGCTCAACCTTATTGCCTAAAAACTGATTCGCAACATGAAAAGCTCTTCGTTCTGCCTCCACTGTACCTCTATGAGGGTGACTTAAAAGAAACCCACCATCCGATAAGTTTTCAAGAATTTTTTCTAGTTCTTCTTTGGTAATGTTCATGTCCCTCAACCTTTTCAGTAATGTGGTGTTTAAACAGCTTGTTTAATTGCTTCATTTGGCACAATTCCACGCTCAATTTTAAATTTCGCAAGGAATTCTTCTTGTGAATTTTCAGTCAACTCAAAATCAACTTTCGGGAGATCCATAAAATGAGTTACCATAAGAGGCATCTCTGTTATCCAATCAACCCAACCCTTACCATCAGTAGGATTTTCATAATTGGATGGATTATCGAAAAAAGCGATTGTTATATCAAGGTTAAAATTACCAAAAGACGGTTCCAAATAAATGACTAAACATTTTTCATCAGGCAAAATATTCTCGTTAGCACTAATCCAAGCACTTTTCGGTTTTATTGCTTCTTTAACTTCTTCTAATGCCTCAATCTCTTTTTTTAACTCTGTATTCTCTCGGATAGCATCAGAGATTTTCTCTCTATGCTTAATCCACAGTTTTAGCATCAAATAGATAGCTAAAAACGGAATTGACAAAAGTGAAACCATAATTAAAAGTGGAAAAAAATTCATTAGTTTTGCTCCTCGTTCAGTAATCACCTATAGAATTACCTTGTTTTATACCGTAAATTATATCTAAATCCAAGAAATTAAACAAGGGTTTTCCCTTGTTTTTTGAAGAATATTTATAATTTCTTTTTTTGATGCTTTTTTCTTTAAAAGGAGTTGACATAATTCTAAAATAATTGTGATATTTTCAGGGACACCGTAGGGATTAAAGATTGAAAGCCTGTAAGACCTAGGGAGTCAATGATGTCTTTTGCTTCTTGTGATGTTATGCTGATTTTGACCTTTCTCTTTTAAACCCACACCATGCACAAGTCTTAACATTACCGTGTTCAATCCAACGTGTATTACCCCTAAAATGCTCTTCGTGCTCAGGGTCAATCGCACATCTTCCATCTTTGGTGTATGCAACCCAAAAGTCTTGAATCTCTTGATAGTCTTTTACTTGGCTAGGCGGATATGCACCTGTACATTCTTTCTTTCCATTACATAACACACCCATGAGATTAGAGCCATAAAACCAACCATCATCATCGAAGAAACCGATAAATCTAAAACCATCATTATTGATAAAAACCTTTGTCTCAAACTCTCGCTCTCTAAAGTTTTCTACGAGCCATTTGTGCAAATTTGGACTAAATTTGTCACCATGCTTTGGTGAAATAAGTTGTAAAGTTTTTTTCGTTAATCCGTCCATCTGTCAGCTCCTCATTCAGTATTGATGCGTTAAATATCTAGTTTTTTTAACTCAAAATTCGGCACACCTACGGTGCACTTTTCTTTTTGTTTGCCTCCACTTTTGTAATCGTACATATAAAAAGCCCAGCCTAGTTTATCGCCGTCATTTAAACGAAAATATTCTTCACATTCATAAAGGGAAGTGTAACTACGCCCACCTGTAATAGAAGCCTTGATGTTTTCAAAATTCAATATTTCAGAAACAGTATATTTTACTGGTAGTTTTGTATCCCATTCAGGATCATCACGATCAAGGCTAAAATTCTCAGCAAGAATGTATTTGTAAGAGTCATTGAACTGTTTTTCATTTTTGACAATCTGAATCTCAGTTAGCTTCACTTTGAGCAAAATTTTATTTTGCATATAAAAATCTTTTACGATTTTAGGCGAAGCATATTGTCTGCCACTGATAGTTAGTTTTTGAGCCAGATCGTAGCTAATTTTTTGCTCATAAAATTCTTTTGGTAAGTTTTCTTGTGCAACCGCCATAATCGATAAACATGCCAAACACACTAATATTTTTCTCATCTGCTTTACCTTTTAATCAGTAATATAGGGTTGTTCTAAAGACACTTATTCGCTATTTCTTTTGGCACAATAGCGGCATCTATCATAGCAATATTATAGGCGATAACTGCTGCTGCAAAGCACAGAATCGCACCAACCATCATCCCTGTTAAAAAAATACCTTTTTGACTTTCCACTTTTTATCCTTTTGTGTAGGAATGTTTTTATTTAAGCCCAACAACGACATAGCCATTTGGACGAATAACTTTAACTGAACCGTTTATAGTCTCAAGCGTGACTTCTTCCTTAATTGGCTTCGCACCCTCAACAAGAAAAATAGCCGTATTGCTAGTTTTCTTCATGCCAATACAAAAAGCATTCTTTACAGTATCACCAAAAAATACATCTACGGAATCTTGCCCATAAAGTTGTGCTGTTTCAGTATCCGAAATTTTCACTTTATTACCAAGAGAACAAAAGCCATTTTTATCAAGATGCTCTTGATTGAGTTCAGCAAATTGAATTTCAAGTTTGTTGATAAAATCCCTACTGTTTGCAAGCAACAATGCTGTTATTCCAATTAAACACAACCCTGAAACTAAATACCCTTTTTTCATGCTTTTCTCCAAACCTTTTCAGTAACGACGCAGCGTTGTAGGAATTTTGCTTTTTAGCCAATCGTCAATAACGTAACCATATTTTTGTACTACAAACCTATATAGACGAGTATGAAAAACCTTTGTCTTTTTTTTGCAAATACAACAAACACCTTCTGTATAAACATCCGCTGGAACTGTTTCGTACAAAGGGCTTCTAAAATGAGAAGGATTGTGACAATTGGCACATTCATAAAAATACTCTTGGTCTTGGCTTCCAACTAAAAATAAAATCTCATCATTTGAGTTAAGTTTGGCGATTCTTTCTTCTTGAGTAAAATTAGAAAATCCCCTTCTTTGATCTATCCACTTTGATGTTTCAATTTGTTTTTCTGATAATTCAACGCTTATTCCAGATTCGGTAGAACCGAGACAAAAGATATTTTTTAATCCAAGTCCTCTAACTTTTTCAAATATTTTCTTTATCATGACTTGTTATCCTCCCAGTAATCACGTATTGCTACGCTGTTTTTTGAGGCTTTAAAGTCTCAACCTCTTTGCTGAGATAATTTAAAACTGACCCTGACATGTCTTCTTGCGCGGGTTTATATTCCATGTAAAATCTACCATCAAATATATTTTTTCTTAATAGTTCAGTAGCATCATTTAAAAACCATGCTTTAGTAAATAATAAAAATTTTATATCCTGGTTACCACTAGAGATAGTTTCATTCAACACTTGACTATATTGATTAAGCTCCTCCTTCTCTTCAGCAATTAAAATATTAAGCTTGCCAGCATCCATATTTTGTTCGCTGGGAGTTAGAAATTTAACTTCGCCATGAGCATAAGAAATTGATAAATCTTTTGCTATTTTTAAAAACTCGCCTAAATCGCCAATCATTAAATAACAAAATCCTTTTTTTTCTAGCTTTGCTATATTCTCTAGTATTGCGTTCATAATCTCATTCCTTTACTTGATTTTGGTTTATATCTGTCGCTCTTTGAATAATAATTACAATACCGTCTTTTTTCATCTCTATCTCCTGTTTCAATAATCACGGGTTTAAGACCGTTTATTTTTTAATTCATATCTCATTAAAAACCAGTTGAAGAAAATCTCAGAGGATATTTTATATTCATAGCCTTTTGAGACTTTCTGACGTTCGACCATGCCAATATCAAAAAGGCTTTTGCAGTAAACAGAAACAACCTTACTTGGTTCTCTCATTTTCTTTGACAAAAAATCTGTTGTTATAAAATCTGACAAATTTTTGTTTGTCATAACCAAGTGATAAACGATCTCTTGAGACATTGCTGGCAAATTATTCATTATCGGCAAAAAGCTAGGTGTGAGTGAATCCAATGTATCTTTCTCTTCGGTATAGCCCATTGAAAGCAGATACTCTTTTTGTGCATTTGCAAACTCATTAACAGTTTGACCGTTTAAAATACCTTTTAATGACATATCCTTAGCCTTTCAATCAGTAATCACGGGTTAAACCGTGGTGTTATTATTTTGAGGGTTTTTAGCCTCAAAATCACCTTTGCGATACTTAGATTCGCCAAAAATGATAAACGCAATTAAACCGATTACCGAATAGGTAAAAAACCATTTCCACTCAAACGGAGTGACGATAGACACTAAAAGTAGCGCAAGCCAAATCGTGCATAAAACTTCTGCTGTTCTTCCCTCTCGTTGTGTCATTTTAATCCAAACTCTCATTCTTCGTCCTAAACAGCTTGGTCTTTTTTAGTTTTCAACCAGGTTTCAATGGTGACTTTCTCTGCATTTTTCTCAAAAAGTATATAATCACCCAGCGTACAGTTTGGCAAATACATATAAGATTTCAACTCTTCGATATTGCCAATATTTTCTAATTTCTGGCTCATTAATACAATAGTATCAAAGGCTTCAATAGTATCAAAAACCGTTCTGATGTCTTTTACGAGAGAAAACACTCTTTTGCGGGAGCTCATAAGAAGACCATTAACAATAGCAATCAGCTTATAATATTCTTGTGTTATGCCATCAATTTCACCAAAAACAATGGTATAGCCTTTATCTACTGCTTTAAATACTGTGGAGAACAAAGTGTTGTAGTGTGATTCTGAAAAACTCTGTTCCTCGCCATAACAATTCACATTAATAAAGTCAGAGTCTAGGGCGATAGTATCATCAAAATAGAAATGGCGAAAATCGCAATTACTCAAGATCTCTTTTTCATAATATCCAACAAAAAAAATCTTATTACTTTGCAGCAATAAATGATTCAATAGGTAATTGGCTCCACTGCCGCTTTGCCCACAAATCAAAGAAGTAACACTATCGCGTTTGAGGCAAGGGATTTTATTTTTTGTAGTATCTCTCGCCTTTTCTTCATATGCTGATCGTCCAAACACTACTCCCTTCTTTCCAAAAGAAGAATATTTGTAAAAAACGTCCACAGGGATTTTTGAAATTTCTGTTTGCAGATAATCAAGCTCTGTTTCGGTATGTCCACCCAATAGTCCGATAAGTTTGTTTTTAAATAGTTGCAGTTTTTTCATCAATATTCCCTTTCCTCGCAGTAATCTGGTGCTTTATTCTTCACTTTTGTGAAGTACTACATACCCCATTTTAGATGCCGAATCTTTGATATTTTGAATAAAACTCTCAAATTCACTGTCGGTTAAATTATCACCAAACTTTGGCCATTCTTCACCCACGAAAGTTTTCGAAATCATATCACTAATACCTTCTCTTACAACGGTATCGTAAAAAGAGTATTTCTCAAGCTGTTCTTTAATATATGTATTTTCATTTAGCAGCGCTATTAATTGTTTTTCAGTCATATTAATGCCAGAAATATCTTTGATGTGTTCTAACACATCATTCATCTGTTCTTCTTTAGAATATTCAGTCCGCGCAAAGGGTTGAATATCAAATGATTGAATAGGTTTAATTTTGATAGAAAAACTATCTAATATTTTATCTTCGTGCTTGACGCGAATATTAAAAGTAGTTTCTGTACTTGCTTCATCAATTAAGATATTTTGCACTTCAGAAAGGGAATAATTCACATCATTAATGTCAAAGTTAAGTTCAGAAAGCTGTACATCGTTTGTTTTCGCAACATCTTTGAATTTGGTAAGCGCCATTTTAAACACCGATAAGCTTTTGCCCGTACCCGAACATCCAAGAATCATAAAATGTGGAGTAGGTGTTGATCTTGACACTGCCTTGGAAAAAACTTCACAACTGGGAGAAGGCCATCGAATATTGTCTACCATTGTTTCCACATTAAACCTTTTTTACTTTATTTTCTTATCGTAATTGTATCAGAATTCAAGAAATTAAACAAGGGTAAACCCTTGTTTAATTTGTCTTATTTAGCATTTGAGATAATGAGGTCTTTACCGTCTAGTATTTCTTCAATTTTAATCATTTCTTTTTGTGTTTCGATTGGATATGTGGTTTTACCATTCATCAAAATAGAATGTTTTTGATAAAAATCATTCTTGTATAGTTTTTTTTGTTCTTCGGTGAGATATTGATAATTTTCAAGCTTATTTATATGTTCTACAAATCTTTCCGATAATATTTCATCCACATTATCTCCAATAAGAGGCAGTGGAGTTTTTATTTTTTTCCACTCTACAAAATCAGCCCATGTGTAAGCAAAGATCCCAGAACCAGCGATACACAACATAAGCGTTGCAACGAGCATCACAAACTCTTTATTTTCAAGTGGCGAGGTTAATGCCATTAGGACAATAAAAGCAACAATACCCGCAAACACTAAAATGATTTTTTTATATCTTGTTTCAAGATAATCCGTAAATGAGTCTTTCTTATCTTCCACAGAGCTCTCCTTTGCCTTTCAATAATAATGTGTTTAATTGTCTGTAAAACAAAACTCTCTAGTACGGCAATTCAGTTAGCACTCTCTAAAATCCACATTTTTCCCAATCTATCCCTACCCAAGCGGGGTGAACATAGACTAGACCATCAATAGTAAAACCTAGATAACCATTACCATCATAAAAAGCATCGACATAAGTTTCACTATCTAAAGCATTTGTGTGATACTCTTCACCTTCAGTATTTTCACACACATAAATCTTGTATTCATCGATGTTTGATAAGAGAATCGATGTTGACATGACTGGTCTTCCTTCGGGAAAACTGACGTTAATATAACAATCTTGCTGCCAATCCCAAATATATTCCATGCCGCTTCCAAAAGGACATTTTGCGGTATTGCCAGCTTTTTTACATTCCGCTGCTGATTTTTCTCTCAATTGGTGCTCGTATTCCATCCCTAACCTTTTATGGTAAACGCGTATTGCTACGCTTTATTCCTTCGTAAACCGAAATAGTATATCCAAGCGCACAAAGCGCACAAAAGTGTAAATATGATGCCAAAGAATTGTATAAAGACAAGAGCAAAAATCAATTCACCAAAAACAGGAATTTGATTTGGATGAAACCCAAAATGCTCCATAAGTGCATTTGTAAAATCAAATAAACTACCCTCTACAAACCATAAAAACATAATTGCGAGATATACATCAATACTTATCTTGACAAAAGAGCGTATTTTTGGTCCTATCTCTTCGTGGTTTCCCATCATTTTATTGACCTTTCAACGAGTTAAACCCTATTTTTCATACAAAAATGAACGATTTGATTTGGATATGCCAAAACAATGGCGGACAAAACAAAAAAGAGGATGAAGACACTACTTTCAGATAATAGAAGTTTCGATACTAAAAAAATATCATTAGACTCTCCAAGAAATAAAATAGTAAAAGCCACCGCAACTAAATTACTAAAAAAGAAGCCACTTAATAGAGCCGTTGCTCGCCTTTGGTATGTTAATTCTTTTTTTTGTTGTATTTTTAAAAAGTGTAAGGTCAAAAATGCAAAATACCCAAATAAAGCAACATAAGTAGCAACTATAATATGCCATATGGTGGTAGGCAGTTCATCCGAAGGCTTTAAAAAATCATAATTGTCAGCAAAAAGCATCATTGGAAACAACGCCAAAACAAATAATATATTTTTTTTCATATAAACTCCTTTTTCTTCTATTGTATCAATCCCAATACTATTAGAACTGTTTTATTTCATTCTTAAATTTTAGTTTATAGAATTCCATCTTTCACCTGTGTATTTTTCTGCAAAATTTAATGACTCATGCATCACATGTGAATCGGGAATTGTGTCAATAATTTGTAACACCTCGTATAAGCTTAAGGATGTAGAGAAAATCAGCTCAACATCTGGTACACCAATCCCCATGTTAATATGTTTATACTCAAAACAAAGTAACGCAGGCATAGTAGCTTCAACATCACCCTCTTTTACGGTTAAATTGTCTACTTGGTTCAATTTGTCTCTTAGACAAATCGCATCATGCTCGCATTCTGCCCGACCTTTAAAGGTGTTCTTTTCCATATGTTGTGCCTTTCAATCAGTAATCTGGTGTTGTTTATTTGCTATTTAAAAAGCAATCAGCCAATAAATAATAGTGATCATCTTTGATTAATAAATCACCTTCTATCAACCAACCTTTTTTTGATGTTACAATTTGATTTTTACAAAACAGCCTCTCGCCGTTTTTAAAAGCCTCAATTTTTTTAGGTGTTGCTTCTTTATACTCTTTTATGGAATCCATAAAAATCTGTGTTGTTTCTCTTAGTCCTTTTATTTGTTGTTCCAGCATACGCTGCTCAAAACTCAATTCACCACTTGAACTTTCTCCAGCAAGAGCAACAATCGCTAAACACGCTAAAGTTATTAATGTTTTTTTCATCTCTTTTTCCTTTCAATCAGTAATCCACAGATTTAATATCGTTTATTTTTCTCAAATTTTCGATAGTCGGGTTGCTTTTTAGGTATAGATTTTTGAGCATTGGCAAAACTATCAATAGTAATAACCTTTTTTCTCAATGCTTCATCCATATTAAAATACTTTGCATATTTTCCATCTTTTTGGATATCCTTGTTTTTCAACACTAGCACAAATTCAACAACGTTTTTTACATCTTCTTCGCTCAAATTTTTTAAATCTAAGAGATAATTTTTTTCAAGGGCTTCTTTGATTGTATTTTCATCGTAAGACTCTAAAACAATTGTAAGTTTAGAAAGTTCACTACTTTGTTTAAAATAACTCATACCAGCACCTGTTCGTCCGATAACCACATGATGGTGCATTTTTGGATCAACGTAAACGGCACCATCGCCATTTCTAATAGCTTTTTCAAGCTGTCCTTTTAACGCAACTGTCATCCCTGAGCCATTATTCTCTTTCATCTCTTTCTCCTGCTCAATAATGCTGTGTTACAGCACAATATTTTTCTCATTCATGAACCAATCTTTTGCTTTCTGAATATCTTCGGGGGAATGTGTAATATTCTCGTTCATGTCCACGTAATATCTACCGACATCTTTCCACTCTTTAAAAATAAAAACTTTTACAGTTATCACAGGTCTTCTAAAGCCTTTTTGATTTTCAAGATCTTTATAATACACATCATCGAAAATTGGGTATTCGCTATTTAAAAACTCTAAAATAGCTGTTAATCGTTGTAGCCCATCAATAACTTGTGCATCGTCTTCTGCGCTTAATGCAAACAATTGAATTGTAGTCTTAAATCCACAAAAAACATTTTCTACAAATTTTTGTTTCATAGAAAGAGACCATTTGTTGTTTTCTCGCTGGAAGCCAGGAATGACATCTTTAAAAAAACTCTCCAATGAGGTTCTTGTTGTTTTGTGCTTATCGTAGGCAACATGAAGATCGAAAGATTTTAGAGTTTCTTCAAGATTTCTAATGTGTATAGAATATTCTTGGTCAGGAGCAATATGAAAAGACGATGTATTCATCTTTTGTATAGCTATTTGAAGTGACATTTCAAATCCTCTTATAATGGTGTATATTTACGCCGCAGATTTTATTTTTAAAACAAAAGCCCCTATCAAAAAAACAACCCCACCCACCAAGCAGAATGTTGCTATATTTTGAAACAACTCTTGTTGTGCTGTTTCCATGGATGTTTGCTCGATCAGTATTGGCAAAAGATACCACCCACCAAGATTAAAAACTCCAAATAGGGCCAATTTACCTTGAATTGGTATTTCTGTAAAAACAAAAGCTAATTTTAAAAAAGCAGCCATCAACATTGCACTTATCAATATTGCCATAATCATCTTTTGGGTCCTTTTTGTAATGACGTATTTCTACGCCTCTTTTTCCACAACTTGATATTCGTTTTTGAAGTTTTTAAAAAACGCTTTTTTGAGTTTTTCAGCCTCCTCACCACTATTAGAGACAAGTTTAATCTCTTCATAGGTTGTGATAAGTTCTTCGATTGATAGTGCATCTTTTGTTGTTTTTTTGCGAACCATAATGCTGTCAAAATCTTCAAATTTTTCCGCCATTGCAAGATAAAGAAGATTGATAGCTTGAACTAAACGAGGGTTTCTTGTGGAAGCTCCACCGCTTGTTTCAATTCTAACCGTATCACCACCATTGTGATTATGAGGGCAAACAGTTAGGTAAAAATCTCCGTTTCCGCCTTGAAAAAGTTTGATTTTCTTTTTTTCACCAAATTGAGAACCCGAAATCTCTACAAATTCTACTGCTTCTCGTGTCATTTTCAATCTCCCTCAGTAATTATGTGTCAATTTTCTAATTTTGGTGCAAATTTAAGAGCTAAAATCAGTGGGATTTTTTTCTCAATTGTGTCATACCAAAGACCGAAATCAACTCCTTGTCTAATCTCTGACTCAATTTTTTTGGCTACTTCTTGGGTTTTTTTACCGACAATACCCGTTTCTGAGATGGCTCTGATCTCATGAAGAATTTGAATTTGGTCTTCTAGCGGTAATTCCTCAAGAATTTCAACTGGCGTTCTTATTGTCTTCTTCATCTTACAAGCCTTTTCAGTAATCACATATAGGATTACCTTTGTTTTCTTGCTGTTATTGTAGCCGATTATCGGCTCTTTGTCAATGCTTTTTCTTTGATTTTTTCGATATCTTTTTTGGTTTTTTCGTAGCTGAGCGAGGTTAAGAGAATACCGAGATTATGCTTTTTATTTGTGGGATCATTCTTCCACTCTTTGAGTGTTGATGGTGCTACTCCAAAGAGTTCTTTTATCTGTGGTTTTGTCATTTACTCATACCTTTTTAATTCTTCACTAATATCACTTTCCAACCATTCAAAACTTGGAATAACACCTTTTTTGTTAGGAGTGAAAAACACCCCTACTCTCATACCATATTGTAATAATCTTCCAAAAACTCTTCGAAAGAATCCCAAGCCTTTAAAAAGTTTGGTTGAATTTTTTGAAGATAATAGTCACTTGTTCTTTCAGTATCAAACTCATAAAAATAGACTTTATCCGTGAGCATGTCATAAAGCAAAAGCCCTATTTCATCATCACCAATTAAGAGTAAGTTATCGTTCTTTTCCACCTCACCTAAAGAGCGCAATAAAACACCATTACCACTTGGGAAAAGAGCTATTTTGAAATAGAGTTCATAAAAAAAGTGTGCTTTTATCAACTCCCCAAGAATCAAGCTCATGCGCCATAAGTTTTGACGGTTCCTCTTTTGCAAAAATCGCATTGGATTCTAAATAGTTATTCATACCCTTTTGCTCTCTCTTTCCAGTATTGTGTTCTCTCTTTATCAAAGCCATCGCTTCTGTCTTTTGGTATAGGATTATCAGGGGTTTTTGTTGCCATAAGGGTGAAGAGCTTTTGCGCCTTTATCCTTAAAATATAAAACAGCATAAGGCGCAAATGAATTAACAGCATCTATTTTTTCTAGCGATTCATCCGACAGTACTTGCTGAACTTCATCCCCAAATAGATAAATTCCTAGCATAAAAAGTGAAACTAAAATCTTTTCCATCTTATTAACCTACCTTTTTAGTTGACGATAGACGCTTCGGTGAGCTTACACAAGACAATATTTTTAACACCCGAAAGTTTTTTGTGTATCGTCTTTAACTCACTAACTTTTCCTGATAGCATCATCATCTCAAAACGCAATCTTTCGTTAATATCGACGTGATTGCTTGTTAAGATGTTCATGTTTGATTCACGCTGGATTTCAGCGATGGTATTCAACATGTTTTTGGCTGTACAGTCATAAAGCATCGTGATAGTACCTAAAACCTCATTATCGTTACTTTCGCTATTCCACTTGCTTTCAGTGACCTTATCACGTAATAGGTCTCTCGTGTACTCACTGCGTGAGGCGTAATTTTGAGTTGATACTAGATTATCAAAGTCATGCAATAGGCTTTCAGGTAAAGAGACTGAAAAGCGTATGATAGAGTTTTGAATATTGTTTTTTGATTCTTTAGTGCGTGCCATGACGTTCCTTAATAATGATGTGTTAATTCTTTAACAACTCATCAATTTGTTCTGAGGAGAGTAACAAAATTTGCTCTTTTAATGAATCTTCCAATGGAATTTTTGCATCAAGAAGCACTCCATCAACCAAACACTTAAATGAAAAATCTACGTCATATCGTTGAATGATTATTTCGATTTTTTTATTCTCATGCTTTCCAATTTTAAACCCGAACTCTACTTTTTCTTCGGGTGTGCATTTTTGAAAATATCCAAATTCACAAGATCCGTTTAGTTCACCGCACGGCGCATCTCCTAAGCAGGCGCACTCACCATTTTGGTTATATAAACCATCGTAACTCGTTGTATCTAGCTCTTTTTTAATCAGATCTAAAATGTTCATGAACTGCTCCTCTTAGTAACGCTGTGTTAAACAGCTATTCAATTTCAATCAAGCTGTTGGCTTTTGCACATGTAGGGCAAATGCAAACATCAAATTTTTTGCTAAAAATCCATCCACGCTTTCGTAATTTATTCAACGCTTCATCTTCCCATCTACCGTATGTTTCAGCAAATGCGTTTCCACCTTGGTTGGCATGGAAATCATTTTTTTTATGTTCTTTAAAGTTGGAACAATAGGCATGAAGCTCACCTTTTCCAAACAACCAACTGCAACCGTAATGGCGTTCATCTTCGCTGTTTGCCTCATCATGGTAATATTCAAAAACTTCTTTCACAAAGAGGCGAATTTTTGAAATGTTACGCTTAAACTTTGCCACACGCCCCCCTTATTTCAATAATCACGGGTTAAACCGTGTCATTATTTTGAGGTTATTTAGCCTCAAATTTGCGATACTTGTATTCGCCAAAAATGATAAACGCAATTAAACCGATTACCGAATAGGTAAAAAACCATTTCCACTCAAACGGAGTGACGATAGACACTAAAAGTAGCGCAAGCCAAATCGTGACGAGAACTTCCGCTATCCTACCCTCTCGTTGTGTCATTTTAATCCAAACTCGCATCTTTCGCTCCTCAATCAGTAATGACGTATTTCTACGCTTCGCTTTTTTGAGACTTTAGTGTCTCGGTGTCTCTTTTTTCAAGAAGAAGCAAAGACACTGAAAGCAAAAGCATTGTAAGCAGAATTAGACACAAACCAAAGTTTGTCAGGCTTTCACTTAAAATTGCGATAGAAATTGCTGTGTCTCCTAATAATGTTTTTTCTTGTACTGAATGTAAAACAAGTGCTAAACTTTGTTTTGAAGCAATCGTTAGTGCGATGCCGATAATCAATAGTATCAATAAAGGCATATTCTGCCTAAACCACTGTCTAATATTGCTTTTCATTCTATCCGTCCTTTTCAGTAATGCGGTGTTTTATTTTGTGTAATAATCACCGATAATCTTGTCTAAATCAGAAAAGAATTTTTTTTCTTTTTCATTAAACTCTTCTGGATATTTTCCCATGGCATCTTCCGTAGCATGATTTAATCTCGAAATAAAATCCACCGTAAGATGCCCCATGTTTTCTTTAACACTAACAAAACCATAGGCAACATGCCTTCTCGTAGTTTCATCAATAATTTTTTTCCCAACGAGACTCGAATCATAAATATCTATCTCACCATTTCCAAGGTTAATTTTCATATTTATCCTTTTTTAGTAAGCCGCACTAGACGGCATTTCTTGCAATATATCAAAAACATTTCCAAGTAACTTTTTGTTGGGAGCAGAGATTGGGTAATTTCCAACTCTAAAACATCCATTATCATACCGAACGACATCAGCAATTCGCTTATCTTGAGGTGTATCCATTTCTACAATATCACCCTCGTAAAATTTACCTTCATTCGTTTCGACTAATTGCCCAACGGTCTTAGGATCAACAGGATAATTGATTCCATACTCTTTATCGGCAATCCATACGCATTCCGTTGGATTTTCAAGGGTGTAGTCAGGAATATAAGCACCATAAACCCATTCGCCATTGTCGAGACGTTTTCCGCGAAATTCAATCAGTGTCATGATTTTTTACCTAAGCAAATTAGATTGCAACGCCACTCGTGAATTTCAAACTGATCCACGCCTTTTTTCGTGCCAACTGAGACAAATCCCTTAATCGCCATACCGTCAGGGGTCATATTTTCGATCTCTGGTTTTTTCATTTTTCTGATAAAAGAGCCATCTTCGGACGCGAAAAATGCTTCATTGTGCGCGATGGTAAGTTCACCGTAAACAGACTTGACATTATTTCCAAATAGCATGTAGAACTTCATCTTATCGCTCCATCAGTATTATGGTGTTTTTATTTTTAGAAGAATGTATTAAATAATTTGTTCTGAGTGTCCAACGGAATAAATATTGTGCGTATTGGATACCTTAATAGGTTTTGCAAAAATATATCCTACATTACTATCAGCATAAGTTCCATCTTGCGTAACGCAAAGCATCGCATCATCTGGGAGTTCTTCCAAGGCAGCAATTAATTCATTTTTACTAATCAAATCTGTTTGACTGCCTAAACCATTTTCTCTAATTTTAGTCCAACTAGGGACCAGCTGTTCATCAATTTCTTTTAGACCGTCATAAACGCAACCCATTAAATTTTCCTTTGCTTAGTAATCACATAACGTATAGAGGATTACCTTGTTTTCTTGCTGTTATTGTAGCCGATTATCGGCTCTTTGTCAATGCTTTTTCTTTGATTTTTTCGTAGTTAAGACGCTAAGAGAATACAGAGATTATGCTTTTTATTGTTAGGACTAATATTTCAATCAGAAAAACAGAAAACGAATGCTCAAGGAGTGGATGCATTAAAAGCTATAACCACTCCTGAAATAACCCAGGGCCTTAAAAATTATTTTGCAGACGCAGAGAAAAGTGTGCCCATCGCTCCGCCAATACCCTCCAATGAATGTTTAAGGTCGGCAGGTATGAATACAATTTTACTATTATCAGATGCTCCAAGAGTTTTTAAGCTGTCAACGTAACGTTGGGCAAGAAGATAAGATGATGCTGCGCCATTTCCTTTTTCCATTTGTGATGTAATAGCCTCCATCGCCTCTTGGTCACCTTTAGCCAATGCAACTTTTGCCTCTGCCTCTTTTTTTGATGCTTCAAGCTTTCCTTCTGCCTCTAAAATCATAGCCTGTTTTAAACCCTCAGCTTTAGCAATAGCGGCCTCTTTCTCACCAGCAGCTCTTGTTACAACAGCAACTTTCTCCCGCTCTGCCGAAGCCTGCTTTTCCATAGCTTCTTGAAGACCTTTACTTGGTCTAATATCTTGTATCTCTACTGCTGTAAGATTTAAACCCCATCCGTCAAGATGCGGACTAATTTTTTCAGTTACATTAGTTTTGATCTGATCCCTATTTGAAAGGGCATCTTCTAATTTCATAGTACCAATAACCGCCCGAAGCGTTGTCGCTGCCATGTTTGCAACCGCGAGTTCAAAGTTGCTAATCGAATAAACAGCTTTATTCAAATCACTGATTCTATAAAAGAGAACTGCACTGATAATGACAACAGCGTTATCCTTAGTAATAACCTCTTGTTCTTTCATCTGCTGAATGAGTTCTTTAGTAGTCAGTTTAACTTGCACACTATCAATGATTGGAACTAAAAAGTTCAATCCTGGTTTCAATGTACAATGAAATTTTCCTAAGCGCTCAATAACCCACTCCTCACCTTGTGGAACAATACGGATCATTTGAAATAAAAGATAACCACCAGCCAATAATAAAATCACAAAAAACGAAAGACTTAAATCGAACGACATGAAATTTCCTTTAATTTGATATTTTTTTAACAGATAAATGATTGCTGAAAACAGCAACAACTTCAACCAAATCGTTTAGAGCAAACTCATCAGAAGCAACAACTTCATATCCTGAATTGTTTGGTGTATAACCAACATTTGTTGATGACGAAATCAACCATTGATGTTTCCCAAAAATAGGGCCATCAAACACTGCCTCTGCGCGTTGTTCACTTGTTGATTCTTTTATAACTTTGCCTTTTAACCCTAAAAACTCATCTGTTTGTCCAGTTTTACATACTGGCGAATCTGCAAGTTTTCTTCGCCTAAAAATCCATAATCCAACAAACATTCCTATTAATGCAAAAACAATTTGCATAATGAGAGCATCAGGAAAAAAGAACGAAACCAAGGCTGAACATAAAAAGCCAACACCGATAAATAAAGCAAAAAACGTTGGACTTATCATTTCAAACACAATCGATAAGACACCTAAAATAGCCCAAATATACCAACTTATCATACCCAACTCCTTGCACTTTTAACTTTTATCATTATTTTCACCCCAAAGATTTAAAGATTGTCAAACTCTTCTTGGATTAACTTAATTTCATTTTCTAAAAAGGTTTTTAACCGTTTTTTCGTTTCATCCATTAAAGGAATATCTTTTCCAAGTAAACTACTATGTGACATTGTAATGCCCATCGAACCATTTGAAATTACAGCTCTAAGTGCCGTTAAACTTTCAAGCAATTTATTTGCTTCTTGTACTGTTTTAATGTCCATCTGCTTTGCCTTTCAATCAAATAATCACGAGTTTAAGACCCGTTTATTTTTTCGCCCATATCTCATCAAAAACCAATCAAAAAAGACCTCAGAGGATATTTTATACTCATAGCCTTTTGAGACTTTCTGACGTTCGACCATGCCAATATCAAAAAGGCTTTTGCAATAAACCGAAACGATTTTGCTCGGTTCTCTCATTTTCTTTGACAAATTTTGTTTTGTCATTACAAGATGATGAACAATTTCTCTTGTAATTGGCGGCAGGTTTTCCATTACCAAAAGAAAACTTGGAGTGAGTGAATCCAATATAGCATGTTGGTCTGTATATCCAATGGAAACAAAATATTCTTTTCTTGCACTCGCAAACTCGGCAACAGTTTGACCGTTTAAAATACCTTTTAATGACATATACTTAGCCTTTTCAGTAACACAGTGTTTAAACAGCGGCAGTTTTAAGTTGTTTAATCCCAAGTGCTTTGAGCATTTCGAAACGAGACATATTTTTGTAAAAAAAGAATTTGCCAAAATCAGGGCTATGCGGGTTCGTATTTTTATGAAACATTGAGTAGTATCCTTTACCCCATCTCTTAAAATACACCAAGCCTCTTTGGACTTCTTCTAAAACCGTAATCCGTTTTCTTTTTGCCAGCACCATCACACGCTCCTCAATTTGTTTTCTTGGGATAATTATATCAAAATTTAAGAAATTAAACAAGGGTTTTCCCTTGTTTTTAAAAACATTTGTATTTTCTTTTGCTTCTTGTGTTTTCATTTACTCATACTTTTAATTCACATAGAGCTTATCAATCAAACGATTGAGCATAATGCCATCTTTTGTTGATTCATACTTCTTATCATAACCACACACGTCTAATTTTTCAATACATAACTCACGAATGACATCTGCAATTTCATCAGATAATGTGAGATTATCTTTAAGAGCTTCTTTGATTGCATCGGTTAAGTCAAGTTTAGAAAGAATGTACTCTTTCTCTTTATGGTTTAGTGTTATCATTTTGAGCCTTTTTTAGCTTCTCTGCTTTTTGTTTTGAAGTGGGATTGACAGATACAATTTTATTGGTGCTTGGGTTTACTGCTACCTCCGCTTTTTCACCTATATATCTTTGACTAGGGCGACTAAGGTTATCAGTTTTTATAGAGTTCTTTTGAAGAGGTTTTTTCAGTGCATCAAGTTCTGCTTTACTTGTAACACCTCGATTGATTTTTTGGTTAATACTGTGTTTGGTTGGTTTAAAAGTTGTTCCCGCATCAAGCGTGGCACTAAGGCTCATTAAGAGAAAAAAGGATAAAAAGAGGGAGAGGAGTAAGTGCTTCATGTCAAGTATATTTTTTAGCTATTGCTTGAGCATCAAGCAAGGTTTTAATGTCCGCTTTTAGCTGTTTATTTTCGAGCATAAGTTCAAGTGCAACTTTTGCAGTTTTTGGTATTTCATCACCCCATTGCGAAATTGCCGATGGGGTAATACCAATAATCTCAGCCAACTCTTTTTGAGTAATACCTAAAACGCTACAAACTTCTTTGACTAGGTTTTGCTCGGTTGGGTTAACATCTGCATCATCAAGGCTTTTCCCAAGGGTTGTTAAATAAAGTTCGATAGCTTTCTGCATAGGCGCACTAATATTATTTGTTGAAGTAGCTGTTTTAATTGCTCCTTCGCTATATCCTATTGCTTCACCTAATTCTTTATAGGTGATACCGAGTTCTTTACATGTACGTTTTACGATATTCTCTTGCACGTTTTAAGCCTTTTCAGTAATGATGTGGTTATTTTTTTAAAAGCTTATTTTTTTCATCCACAAGTTCTTTATTTTTTTTAGCAAAATATCGGTTTGATATCGCCTTGCTGTATTTTTCATAAATCTCAATTAGTTGGAGGTATTCGCGTTTTGTAATTTTATTATCTTGTGTTGCGTTGTCAATCTCCGCGAGAATAAACATTGCCTCATCTAAATTCATTTCAACAAGCCAATATGGGGAACCTTCTTGTAACCCATGATTCCACGTAGGTGAAAATGAAAATTTTTCACCTTTTAAATACTCAACTTGCTTCTCAAGATTTTTTTTATATTCAATCAACTCTTGGTATTTATAGTCACCGATTTCATCATCTAAGTTAAACTTTTTATCTAATAAGCTCAAAATCCAAACACCTGCAATAAATAATACAAATACTGTTATTAGAATCTTGTGTATCCACTTTCTCATTTTATTCTCCAAAATTGAATTTCAATCAGCCCTGCCATTGCAGAGCTTGTTGAAGTCAATCAGTAATTTGGTATAAGTCTTTCATAAAATATTATTTATTATTTTAATAATATAACAAACGAGCACCACAACGCAATTACTCCCATTATTACTCCAAATCCAATTAATGTGTAATTTTGATAAATAGCCCCAAATATTAAGCTCAAAAGTGCAATAATAATACCTACCAAGGGGATATACGATAATATCCATTGCTTTATCCATTGTTCTATATTGAGTTCAAGGACATTTCCGCATACGCATTTTTTAGCATTTGCTGAATTTTGGTGTCCACAAGTATTGCAAGTTTTCATTATTTTGCTCTCAATCAGTAATCACGGGTTTAAGACCACTTATTTTTTTAAATTCTTTTAATGTAGCGTTATAAAATTCTTCTGAAATTTCAATACGCATTTCACCTACTTCGTCATCAAGAGACATATAAAACTTACCATTTTTAGAGCTTACCGTTACGGTGCCCCACATATTATGAATTGGCAACTCAAAAGAATGTTCTTCTTTAAGCTCATTGATTAATGATTTTTTCATTTGCCCTATCCTCTCTAGTAACGCTGTATTAAACAGCATTAATTTGTTTTAAATATTGGTTAAAAATATCTTTATTTATTCCATAAACAATAGGATATTCACCATGAAATTTCAATGGCAAAATAATTTCTCTTTCTCTCAATGCAATGATTGTTTTGCCATTAATACACCAATCAAATCTTCTATCTAACCAATTCATTGCTTCCCCACGAGCATTTTTTACAGGTTCCCTTGTGAATTTTGCATTATGGTGTGTCCATCGAATTGTATTTACTTGGTGTTCCTCTTCTTTTGTAATCCCAAACAATTCAGTATGCTGATTAACATAAATCAACTCATCAATGTGGTGTTCATTGATGTACTTTAGTGCTTTTGCTTGGATTTCGGTGAGCTTTTTCATATCAAGCATCTTTTTCATACATGTAACGTATGATTTTTTGATTTTGGCGGGCATACTCGATTTCTTTTTTGGTACTTTCTCCTATATACCCATTAGGGTTAATAATAAGTATTTCATTGGCTAAATCAATTTTTCTGAGATGAAGTTCATCAAAAATGTGTTTTTCTTCCTCTGTTATTGGAAGGTTATCTGCATGAGTAAATTGACAAACTGATAATACTATCTTACCTTTCACGCTCTCTTGCCTTGTGGCTTCTTCAAATTCATTTTTAAATTTTGTAGAACCGCATAAACATACAATATCAGGTAAAGATAAAAAATCTTCAACGATTTCAATGGTTCTTTTATAATTAATAATCTTTGCGGCATCAGGAAATTTTTTATTTTTCTCTGATTCTATTCCTTTAAGATGTTGTTCTTTTACTATCCCAAAATATCTTTTCATCTCTTTTTCCTTTCAATCAGTAACGTTGTATTTTATTTCGTAATTAAAAATGCAATATCGCCTACAAAAAAGCTAAATGCAAAAAGTAATATCAACACAATAGGAATACCTATTGTTAACCCTTCAAATCTTTTATGAAAAATTGCTACCAACAAAATGAGAACAACCAAAATTGATAATTGAACTAACATTGAAAGTTTTATACCAATGAATAATCCAATGAAGAAAATAACTAAATAAACTAAAATTTCCATCTTGTCCGTTCCTCAATTAGTAATGTGGTATATTTTTCTATTCAATTTCTTGATTCAATACGAGCTTTTTAAAATAAATATAGCCACAAATTCCTATGCTAAATATTGAACCGATGGTAAATATTGTGCCAATACTTCTTAAAGCTATATAGATCACCAATCCATCAAAACTTCGTGTTTCAACAATTTGAAAACCAAAACAATAATAAGCAATGATGCTATAAACTACGCCTAAAATAAAAGCTATTATTGGATGGCGTTTTATTGCGCCTATTAAAAATTCCATTTTTACCTCACTCAATCAGTAATCACGGGTTAATGACCGTTAAAAATCTCAGAATTATTTTCGATAATTTGAATTTGTTCGTCACACCACTTATGAGATTCTGCATAAGATTTTTTAGGATCTTTTTTATCAATTTCATCACATTTCGTGCCAATGACAACTTTTACACCAGCAACATTAATATACAAAAATGCAATAATTTGATCGCCTTGAGTTACAACCTCTCGCTCGATGTTTTTAGAATATTTGTTGGCTCTATTCTTAGGTACTCCGTATAGATCCTCAATACTTTGAGTAATTACAATACCGTCTTTTTTCATTAGTTTTTCCTTGTTAATCTATCAAAATCCCAAGTAAGGATTTTGTCTAATTCTTCCGTAGCCCAACTGCTTTCACGGTGATACGACCAATCACTATTCCCTTTTTGATTCACATGTTTAGCTATAAAATCTTTTAGCTTAGGAATTATGAAACGCTCTTTTGACATATAAGCAGTGGACTCTTCAGCTTGAGCATGTAGCTTTTTAAGCTCTCTTCTCGCTTTAGCAACCGCTTGAGCTATTGTCATAACCTGTCCTTTTCAGTAACGGTGTGTTTTATTTATAGTTTCTAGGTGCTAGTTTATTTTTCTCTAGCATTTTATCAACCAACTTTACATCATGTTTTATGGGCTTGTCAAATTCTTCATCTGAGCACCCCACCATAGCAGATAAAGTATCAGTCATTCTCACTATAGCTTTAAGTTGTGCATCTGTAATCTCAATTTTCCTTGCCATCTTTCAGCTCCTCACAGTAACGCTGTGTTTTATTTAGACTTTTCGAGCAGAAGATATTTCTTTTGAATATCCATGCCGTTAAAGCCGTAAGCATCATTATAATTTTTATTTCCAATACACCTAGTGAAGTGATCGGTGATAGATTTTTGAGCATCTTCAATGATTATCAAGAGCGATTCAAGGTCTTTTTGCATTTGTAGATATGCTTGGGATTGTGCATGAACTACGGCAAGCTCTTTATCGTTAAGTCGTTTCGGCTCTTCGAGCTTTTTATTACAATCGGCAACCTTGCCACGGTACTCGTTTATGAGTTTTTCAATTTCATTCATACTTTTTCCCTTTCAATCAGTAATGTGGTGTTTTGCACACCACTAATATCCAATAAATGGTACTGGCTCTACTGAATATGGTTTACCATCTTCAAGCCTTTTCAGTAATGATGTCCGAAAACCGCATCACTTTATTTTAATACTCATATTGTAGTCTCTTTTATGTTTACCATAAACTGTCATATACATAGTGTTATTATACTCTTTATGTAGAGTATATATCAAGTACATAATTACCCTATTCTTCTCTTTTACTATCATTGATAAATAGCTTCATTGCGGCCATTTCTTCAATGAGCTTTTGATTGGCGTTTATTAGTTTTTGGTTATCATCTCTAAGCTGCTTATTTCTAACCATAAGGTCTTTCACTTTTTCTTGCAAAGCTATTACCTCATTGGATTTAACAACCTTTAACGATGTTTTTTCCTCAATCAACGCGCGATAAGTATAGACTGTGTTACGGGACACATTTGCTTCTTCTGCAATAGTGCTAAAGTTGATCTTTTTTCCACCTAGCTTGAGCTTTGAAATGGCAGCAAGAATTTTGTTAGTAGTTTCTACTTTACGGAGCTCTTCTTGTTTTTTAAGATCTTCATTCTTGATGCGTTTATTCTTTTCCATCTGTGTTTCCTTCAATATATGCGCCTTTAGTCTCCAGCGACGTAATGATTTGTTCTAATTTTTCTCTTTTTTTAGTATTCACTTGTAGGTTCATTATTGCAAACTTGTTATCCTTCAAACGCGTAATTTCCTTATCTATAAGCGCTTTTTGTTGTTTAAAATTGGGAAGAAAACTTGTGTTGGTCACAAAATCTTTGCATCCAATGTAATAGCATCCTTCACTACCTGTGTTTGAACAATGCCCTTTTTTAAAATCTAGTAAGCACATGCCCATAGGGAGCGGGTTAATCCCAAATCGTTTACTGAGGCTTGACATAACCTCGTCTAAATCTTTGACTGTTCTGATATTTTCAATCATTTTTTTGAAATCATCACCGATACTGCCGCTTGAATAAATTGTATCAGCATTCAGATATGTCTTAATATAGTCTTTTTCCAGTGTTTCTTCTTTTATTTTAGCATAGTGAATTGTCATGTCAACACTTACATGTGCATAATGTCTTTTGATGATCCGTAGCGGTACTCCATCATTGACAAGTTTTTGCGCGAATGTATGTCTAAATTGGTGAGGATGCAAAGGATAGAGAACTTCTTGACCATGCTTATTAATATACGTGATGTTATGTCTTTCCATAAACTTTTTGAGCTGATAAGAAAATTCATGCTGCTGTATGCAAACCAAATCTTTGGTTTCTCTTTGCATGTATGCGTTTTTTACACGGAATAATAGCCGTTTACTTGCGAGCCAGCCACTACCCATCTTTAACATGATTTGATTTGTTAGAGCTCTTGCTTTTTGGACGCAATCGTATGTCTCTTTACTAATAATTATCTTTCTTTTTCTGGGCTCTGGCTCCGTTTTTGAAGACACCCTATTGAGATAGTATGTTGTACCAAAATAGCTCTCTTCTTTCCAAGCACAATCCCTATCTAAACTTAAAACTTCGGAGATGCGTATTCCCGTACCGTAAAGAATTTGAAGCACAAATTTGACTATGTTCACATCAAAATATAATACGGAAGCAGTAGCCGTCCAAGGGGATAAAAAAGGCTTCAATGGTTTTGGTTTTCTTATCATTCCCCTGTCGGCATAAAAACGCAACTTTCTAAAGCGTACCACATCATCTGAAGCGATAATGTCATTTTCCTTTGCAATTCCATCGATAATTTTTTTCAAAATATGCTCTGGTACCGACTTGTCAAGATTTTTTGTAAATTCAATCCGTTTTTTCACACCCCAATAGTCTCGCATACTTTGTCCAATGGTCAACAACTCTTGAGGGGCATCGTCCCAATCGTTTTTTATGGCAACCTCCACGAGCTCTTGCAAAAGAGTACACTTGTTACAAAGCGTTTGGGGTGAAAGGTGTGATTGCCTCCCTTTCGCTTTAGCATTTACTTTCAACCACTCAATATAATCGCGAAATTGAGTTTTATTAAACTCTTTTAGCGACGTAATTTTTTTCTCTTTTATGTAGGGTATAAGGTGAGCGAGAAGAGCTTCTATCTTCTTTTGTACCGTTTGAAGTTTATTGATTGTCGTAGCGTTCCCAATCAAATACCAAGCATATTGTTTAACTGTATTTTTAAACTCAAAATAGGGAATTCGATCAAAGGAAACTGAGCATATGTAAACATTGATTGTTTTAAATGTGAATTGCTTTAAATCCCAATTATCATCATTGAAATTGATATTTCCACACTTTAATGTCCTATAATCTGGATTGTTGGCATAAGAAATTCCCTCAAGAAGGATTGGATTCTTTTTTGGGGCATCGTAATATATTTTTCTCTCTTTCATGCCAGACTCTCAAGTTTTGAAATAATCTCTTTAATGATGCCTATTTTCCACTCATAATGTCTAGCGACATCAAGTCCAAAATTTTGAACGGCATTAAGATTCTTCGACTCAACTTCTAACTGTTTGTAGAAAAATGGAAGATATTCAGGCGTTGTCACCATACTTGGGCAACCATAGCAATTTCCTCTTCCTTTTAGATGTGGGCAAAGCTTACCAGAGTTTACAGTATCAACATTGGTGCAAAACCCCTCTTCTATTACGCGAAATTTATCAGGATTTTCTTGCACGATAGCCATATTGATTTCAGTGATGTCTTTAAAAACGGTTATAGTATTTATCGCCTCACCCATTGATTTTTCATACTCATATTCATTGGTTCTATCGTAGTATTTTTTTGTTGTATTTACCGATTTATGCCCTAGTACGACCTGCGCGACATAAATATCTACGCCTCTTTTAGAAAACATCTCAGGTACGGTTCTTCTAAACATGTGTGTTGTGAGCTTCATCTCTTCACCAGACGGATGTTTGATTTTATAAAGCTTCAAAAAGTCATTGATTTTTTTATTCATGTACGTGTTATCGTAGATCATATAACCTTTTGCAGCAGTGTCACACTTTTTAATAAAAATGTCTTTTTTACCAAACTCTTTTCTAGCCTCAGATGAATAAGCGATAAGTTCTTCAATCTGAGCTGCAATCACATTGTTTATTGAAAATAGCGTTCTATACTCGTTAATTTTTCCTGAGTAGAAGTGCAAATCATACTTGTTTTTTCCAAGATCGTTTTTAATCAAACAATCTTCTTTTAAACCGATTATCTCGCTGTATCTCATTCCATAGTTTAACGCGAGCAAGATGTATGTTCTGGTGTAGATATCGTCGTGCGACAGAAGATTCCTTTTTATCTCTTTGAGCACAGGCTCAGGGATTGACTCGGTAAGGATATCGCCAACTTTAAACGGATCTCCATTAAAATAATTCAAGGTCTTAAAGTCGTCGGGAAAGAAAAATCTCGAAAGTTCAAAAAACAGATAAACAGCACTGTATGCCGCGCGCTTTGTATGCCCTTTTATGGGATTATGATGTTTGTCTTTGGTGAATGAGGTATTCAAATAAGCTATGAAATAATTGGTTACTTGTGGATTGAACTTTTCAAAACAATCAATATTTTGTTCTTTACAAAAGTCCCAAAACCTAACGATGTGGCTATTGTATATCCTTGCAGAGTATGAACCTCTTTTGGTAATAATGTCTTTAATTGTATTCACATAAAACGGAACCAAAAAAGAAGGCACTCTCTCATAGTTAATAAGGTACTTTTTGTCATTTTCACATGAAGTAATCATCTTTTGCGACGAGAAGTTTTCAATCTTACTCATCGAATATCCCATATTCCATTTTGTCAAAAATCTTCTCTAACTCTTTCGCGATATCTTGCTCTTTGGCCAGTTCAATATAAATGCTACATGTAGATGGATTTTTGTGCCCCAGAAGCTTTTGTATCGTTGAAATATCCACTTTGTTTCTCGCTAAATTGGTAGCGAACGTGTGTCTTAGATCATGCGGTGTGAAATTGATTCCAGTCGCGACACTCGCTTCTTTGAAAATTTTATAAATAGCTGCATACGATAACGCATTACCATAATTCGTTTTACCCTCGCCAATGAAAAAATAGTCATGTTCAAATTCTGTTTTATCCCAAATCTTATTCCATTCATCCTGATAGTAGTTGTTTAACTCGTAATAGATGTGGTTGGGCACATAAAGTTTGCGCGTCCCTGTTTTAAGTCTTCTACGATTACTCTCATTCAAGATTGATTTTGAGAGCTCAATAATTTGAACTTGTTTAGATGCATCGAATGTTTTCATGTTTTGAATTTTTAAGGATAAGGCTTCGCCTATTCTTGCACCTGTAAAGAACATAAATTGAAAAATCAATCGATCTCTTTTTAGTTTAAAATGATTGATAAGAGATTCATACTCTTTATGCGTAAGAATTTTGATGTCTCTTTTGCTCTCTTTGACCTTAAAAATCGATTTTATGACTTGACCCTTACCCAAGTGTGCAAAAAGCCCTTCTTTTGCTTTATGAGGCATTCTGATAGCAATACCTTCATTTTCAAACGGATCTTCTGCTCCATAGAAATAGCTCAAATATTGGTAGAAGTTTCTCACAGTTGAAATAATGCGATTGATGGTCTTACCTGTACGTTTTGAGGTTGCTTTTAGGATAGACGTTGAACTGCTATTGGGGTGCATTAAAAATGCTATAAAATCATTGATATGTCTAGCTTTAACATCTGCAAAACTGATTTTTTCAAGCTCTAAAAACGTATAAAACTCTTTTAGATCATAGCCTTTTGAGAGAGCCGTGTTGATTTCTTGACCTTTTGAAAGTTTACTCTTTAAATAGTCGTTAACTTCCTCAATCGGCTTCATGTTATCATCAAAAAGAGCCACAAAAGGATAAAGCTGCTTGCTCCACAATACTTCACTCTCATCAATTGGCAATTTCTCCCCAAGCCCTACGGTATAAAAATTACCACTTTTATCAGCAATTGATAGTTTGGTTTCTTTGAGAGAGTGGAGAGTCATTGTCAAGGTGCCAACTCCACGCGTTTTTCTATAAAAAGACCATGGATAGCATTGAGGCGCTTATCAAATTTTGCGCAACCCTCAAGCAATTTTGCAATCCATCCTTCTTTGTCAAAAATAATATTGGCCAAAACAATACCCAAATCATCTTGTACATTCCAATAAAGGTATCTCAAATCTAAATATTGTTCTGATGTCAATAAGATATTGATAGGCGTACCATTTTCTCTATATAAGGTAAATTCATAGTTAATTTTAGGTTCCTCGCCAATAATTCCGATTGCTTCAGCTCCTTGATACCACACACCACAAGAAGGACAACATAATAAATTGATTACGTCAGTATTGCGAGTTGAAAATTTAAGTTTTGTATCATAAGTGGGTTCTATTTTAAGGTGTTTAAAAAAGTTCGGCAAAGGTGTTACGCGGATATCTCTCAACCCACGGTTACATTTTTCGCACACACTGTATCCAATTGGCTCATCATAAGATACTTCGGCTGCGTATGGCTTTTTATTGAGCAATATAAAAAAGCGCGCTCCTTGAGTAAAGTTAAGATCCTTATTTTCCATTCTTATTCCATTCGTTATTTTAGTTTTAAAACAAAAACCCAAGGGTTGTATCCCCAAAACAAAAACTCATCAGCATCATATTTTGCAGACCAATCTTTTGCCAGGTGAGCAACTCTTGATACCCCATTATTTTGAAGATACTCAGAATATTTCATAAAACCAATAGCTTCAGAGGAATGGCATGAAGGAAAATTATTAACAGCGAGCTCCTCTTCACTAATGTCCCAAAGTTGCTTAATTTCAAGAACAAAAAAAAGATTCACAAGCCATATGAAAATAGGCATTTTGAATATTATATTTTCATCCCATTTTTCATCGTGGAAGTGAATATTAAGCCCTTGAACAACTGGCTTTGAATACCTATTTGGTGACTCAAGGTCTATTCCATACAAAAGCGGTTTTACAAATAATGTTTTCATCTGTATTATCCTCAAACTGTAATGTGGTGCTAATTAAGCATCTTTGCTATCAATAATCGTAAAGTTTTTAACAATTTTATCAATCGTCACTTCTTTGTCTAGTCCTGTTTTAACATTAGTTATACTAAGCTCAAAATTGCCTACAAAATCTACATGCCATGTTGAGCCTCTTTTGTCTTTGAGGAATGTACCTCTCTGATAATTTTTGAGTGCTGATAAATCAATCACCTGCATTTTTTAGCCCTTTCATCTCTTTGTTGTCTGTGAATGCAGTTCATTACATAACCACATCAGTCTTTATTACAAGTATTGGAAAAACATCTATGGCAATAATCATTTCTTCTTGTAATAACTTCACCGCTATCATCATCTAAAATCATTTTTTATCCTTTAATAGTGCGTATGCCATTTCAAAAGCTATTTTCTTTTCATCAACTCTTGCTTTCATTGTATTGCTTTCTCTTAAAAATTCATCTTCTTCTATAATTCTTTCTGCTTTTCTCCATTCCCAAAACAACATCGCTACGATTGAACGAGCTTTGTGCTTTTCTCTTAGCCATCTATCAATCATTATTGTTTTATCAAGAGAAAGACATCTTTTTTGCTGTTTAATCTTCTCTATTTCTTCGTCCTTAGTTTTAAGCTGTGCTTCAATGTCTATTATTTTAGCGTTCATACACCAATCACATAAACTGAAATTTCCACCGTGTATTCTTCCACACTTATGACACATAACTTTGCTCATGCGTTATCCTTTTGCTCGTATCTGTTGCAATAGAAGCTGTTAAAATTTATATCTGCGCAAGAAAATTTATTTTCATGACAATATAAAGTTGGCTGCATATCACCAAAAAACGTGGAACTTGTAAAATGGCTACAACTCAAACACGTCTTAGGAGTCTCAAGTTTTTTAATGCGTGTTTTCATTGTTTCAACTTCGGTGATGGCATCATTTACATCTTCGTATTTGATACCTATTCTTTGCATGTCTAGCACATCAATATTATGTAAATCATTAAGAACGCTGGCACATTTTGATTGTGCTTGTGGCGTAATTACATCACATCCTTCATCTAATTCCATCATTTATCCTTTAGATTTTTTGTTTCTAAAACCTTGCCAAGCTTAATGACAAAGAAGTTGCGAGTGCCGAGCGGTGTTGTGATATTCATTCCAACATCAAGGTTTAAAAACTCAACAACCATTGTTGGGGCATTTTTTGCGTATCCATTTTTGAAAGTGATTGTGTCGAACTTAGCTACTTTAAAATCAAAAAACTCTAAAAGTGCAGTGAAACTATTGTGATTTTTGGGGAGTGTTTTTAAGTCATCAATTAGTTCATCACTCAAACATTCCTCACGATTCCAACCATGATAAGTAAAAAATCTTCTTATCCAATACCATTTAATATCCCTATACTCTTCTTTTTTAACACCTTTAAGGATATCGTCGAAATGTTCGGCTTTGAGTGTGAGATTTAAAGTTTTCATTGGGTTACCTTTATCTCGAAAAATCAATAATGACTTGTTTACTGATAGGAGAAGGACAATATGAAATCCACACTAATCTTTTTCCTAATGAACCATCTTTTTTGATATAAGTACCATGCACATGAATATTATTGTCATCACAAAGTTTACTAGGAGTTCGTGTGATAGAAGTAATCTCATATCGATCACGAATGAAATCGATTTTATCTCCAATTTGACAGTTCTCAAGGAATAAATCTGTTCTGACTTCAAAGTAAGTATTTTGCGCTTTTACTTTTTCGATGACCACCCACGGGTGCTTGCCATTTTCCCAGAGGATGAAGTCTTCATCTTTTAAGTCATAGCGTTTTTTAATTTCCATCATTATTGGGCTATTAAAATGCTTTGTAGGATTGACTAAATCAATACTTGTATCGACAGGAACAAACTCAGATGTTATTTCATCTTGATGTAGAGTTTTCATTAGCTACTCCTATAATCTTTCTTAATGTGTATTGTACACTTTTAGCATTTATATGTCAAGTACAGTAAAGCACATTAATTATACTCGTATATAGTTATTTTGGTTTGATTTATGAAGTAATATTTAGAGTAAACATAGGACTTTACACGGAAAATGTCAAGTACATTTCTTTCATATAAAGAAATGTTTACATATTGTAAACCCGTATTGACCACTACAGTTTCCAAAGATTGTTCGCACCAAATGGTACAAACACCATGTTTTTTTGTTGAAAATACGAAAATGAGTAATTAGAAATAAAAATTTGTACAAATTCCTATAATTATTTTATAACTTAATTTGAAAGGAAAGACATGAAGAAGAGAATTATTTATTTTACGTGCAAGATGATATTTATTATAGTTTGTATTGTACTTTTATTCCACCCAACTGCTTGCTTTTAACAAGGCAAGCGGTGGGTGGCATTTCCCTATTCAACAACAGCATACTCACCGTTGTTTAATAGCTCAATATAGTAGTTTTTCATGATTTCTTTTTTTAGTGAATCCATTGCAAGGCTAATAGTGCTATCCGCAAGTGTCTTTTGTTCTTTAATTTCTACCGCTGTGGATGGTTTCGGGTCATCAAGATATTTATAAGCAGCCGCACACTGTGCATTTCGATAGCTATAACCCAGTGCCAATTTTTCTATTGCTGTTTTAAGTGCTTTGTTGTGCTCAATATCTTTTAATGGAATTGCTTTATAGTCTCCTCTCTCTAATTCTTTACTAAATGTTTTTGTTGTTTCTGTGCATTTTTTAGTAGAACTAGCTGCTTTGATTATGTCATTCTGCTGCAAATAAATAACCATCTCTTCAGCTTGAAGATCAACATATAATTTAACAGGAATAATTTTGTTGAAATAGCTTGTTAGGGCAACTTGATCCTCTTTAAAATTTTTCTCTTTTGAAACTTCATTATGAACTTTTGGTTCATTAGTGTCATGTGTTGCTATGACAACAATTCCAAAACTGAAAATACAAAAAGCCATGGAGGAGGCAACAAAATATGTTAAAAGCCCACCCTTACCTTGTGAAAAAAATCTTTTAGTTATGTATCGCCAAACAACAACGATTACAATACATAAAAGAAGAAAATAAACTATATCCATCAAAGCTCCTTACTTAGAATATAAATTATCAAGTTATATTTTAACGCATACTTTATATTTTTTAAGCATTGTGATTTTATCAAGGTATTCTTTTGCCATAATCAAAATCCAATACATTATCAAGGAAACGCCACCCAAATTGTTCCGTAATATTAAGCGCATGTGCACCTTCTATCGTGCCCGTGAACACAAAGGAACAGTGTAAATCATTATAGTAGTGTTTGAGAATGATTGCAAACATTTCTCTATCTTTTTTTCGTTTAATACTGAGGATATTTTCGATATCTCTAATAACAAATATTGGGTGATATTCTGCCCATATTTTCAACGGATATACAATTGCATCCTGACAATCGCGTTTGGTTTTGCTAGGACATTGCAGATTTTCTGGATAACACAACACCATCCTTTGCAAAGATTTTAAAAGAGTTGTTTCTGCACCAATGCTAACATCAACCGCCATATATTTTTCACCGCTTTCATTGAGCAAATAAGTCTGATTTAGTGCCTGATTTACACCAATTTTATTTCTTAAAATCCACTCGTCTACAACTTTATTGCGATGATTTTTATCTGAATCAAGAATAAACACACAAGGCATATTCATTTTTTTTGGATGGCGTAATAAGGAGTCTAGTTCCCATTGTTCATCTGTTTTTTGCTCGAAAGAGGCAGCACAAAAGAGTTGGGCAGACTTTCCGTCTCTAATTCTAAACTGACTTTTGACGGCTTTTTGTTCATTTTTCATTGAAAAGCTCCTTGGATAGCAGCACGCTCTGCTCTGTAATGTGTCACAATTTTATTTGCAATTTCTTTAAACATACTCGCTACACCCTGCCCTAATACACGATATGCAACAGTTTTCTCTCTAGGAAGTTTATAATCAATTGACAGCCCGTGAATATTTTTAATATCCTCTGGAGTAAAAGCGCTGTAAAGGTCAACCCCATTTTCAACTTTATGAAGAATCGGGAATGTTCTACGAGTAGCATGAGTAGAGAATGTTGGCGTTACGCAGTCGGCAAGTTCGACTGCTCTGATCCCAACGGGATTATTTACCAACCTTGATACTGCAAACTCATCCGCTTTTTTCCACTCCCTTTTTTTGTCAGAAACCGCAAGGTGTTCTTGTACAGTAGATTTCGTTTGATCTATCACAATATCATCAAGAGAAATTGCTTCATCGCCATAGTGGGCGATCATAGTCCAACGTCTTCTTGTTGTATTATGGCTTTCGCCTGTAAACTCGGAAATCTTATAGCCTTTTGCCTTCAAAACCGTTTTTGCAAGCGTATATACACCTCTTTCAAGTGAACTATCGTAAGCGTTTTGTGTGTATTCATAAACATTTTCCCAAACTATCGTCTTTGGGTTCATCGCTTCAACCGCCTTGAGTGCATAATACATGAGAGAATCTAATTGCTCCATCTCTTCAATAATTGCTCTGTCGTATTCAAGTCCGTCTTTTTTATTTTTGATCGCTTCCCGCAGCTTATTGTTACCTTTTGATGCGGCATTGCATGGCGGCGTTACTAAAGCGACTGTTACACCTTTGGGTAGATTATCAACATCAACATTCCTTATGTCGGCGCATACGGTAAAAGTATCTTGGTCTTTGTGGTTTTCATGATAAATGGCCATATTTTGTTCATTTAGTTCAAGCGCTCCTTTGCTAATAAACCCCGCTTGTTCAAACAAATTGGTCAATGTTGCAGAACCAGCAAAAATCTCAAAGATTGAGAGTTCTGTTTTATTTGCTCTTACTTCTTTATCCTTGATGTTTTTTGGCACTTTTACAACAACTTTATTCTCATAAAATTGCACTTCAATTAAATCAACATTGCCTATCGTTTCTCCAACATATTTGTTTTTTAAATCCAACACTGGGGTGCCGTTTGGTTTGGCTGAGATAGTATGATTTCCAAGTCCATTTTCAGCTTTAACAAATGTAATCTCTCTGTTTCTTTTATCATATGACGTAATAACAGGGGTTCCAACGGGGAGTGATTTTTCTAAATTTTTATTGGTAACATATATTTTTTTATTCCCATTGGATTTAACCGTGCCAAGCGTAAGAATTGACAATCCATATTTTCTCACACCAGTGCCCAATTCTTGCATTTTATGCCCCTTCCTAAAACAATTTTTGTTTTAATGGCCATGTTGGCCAACGAAATATGTTCACAAATACTCTCCAACAATGCTTCATGCAAAGGAACTTCTATGCTTTGACCGATAATTTCACCCTCTACGGTTCCAGACACTGCCTCAAAGTTTACCGCTTCAATACCCATAAGTGTTTTCATGAGCTCATTGGAAGGAAAATAAATTCTATTTCTTACATCATCTTTGATAAAAACGCTATCCTTGGCCTGTCTGTTTTGAGATTTAAGAAAGGTTGGCGAACATAAAGAATCTCTAGTGATTACGCGCGCTCTACCAGTCTTAAAACCATCAATCGTACTTTGACAATCCGTGACATCTCTTAGCTCTCCTTTTTCGATTAGGGGTTCAATGTAACGCTCCCAAAGAGGGACTGTATTTTTGATTGTAAAAGGTTTTGGCTCATTAAATTCACTCGGGAGCATTGTTGCAAAAATATAGCTGCGAACGCGTCCTGTAATTCCACTGTAATCTCGTGCATCATATATACCCGCATAGACTTTATAGCCTAAACGTGTGAGGCGTGCTTTAAAAATCTTTCCTGCATCTGAAGTATCAAAACCTTTCACATTTTCGTGTAAAATGGTTGGAAAATTAAATTGTTGGATAAGATTAAGCGCATCAAGGAACATATCAATAGTTGTACTTCCATCTTCTAATGATGCATCTTTAATGCTTTGCGCCTTAATATTGGAAAAGTCATCGCATTGGGTTGAGATGTGGAACAAGGAATAACGAGATCCTTGGGTTAAGCGCGCAATTTTTTGGATATCTAAATTCATAATATCCTCATTAATAAGGTGCCTAACTTCAATATTTGCGAGCGCGTTCAGCGCTCCTGTTTCAGTAAGACCGTTCTTGTCTCTCTTTTCATGCGGGCGATACTCTAAAAGGGTTTCAATACTAAAACCTTTACGCTTAAGGCTAACTGCATCCACACCAGAGCTACACGCCAAAAAAGTTGAAAGCTTTTTATCTTGTTTGAAATTTTTGATCGCTTCTGATTGTCTATTTGAGATGGGCGTGATAGTGATTTCTCCATAAGAAAACACAAGATGCACCATTTCCGTATCTTCTGGAAAGGCCTCATTAATAAGCGTCTGGCTTCTAATATCAAGGAGTGTTTCAAGTGGATTGTTTCTGCGGTGTTTATATTCTCTTATATAGACCTTTTTGCTTTTTTGAGAATCAGATTTTTCAACTAATGAAATTTTGATGCCCTTGTTTTTCCCAATTAAAGATTCTCTCACTTGAGCGTTTGCTTCAAAACCAAACAAAGGAAGCCAGTTTGTGCTAACAACCAATTTTTTTCCTGTTGCACATGCTTGTAACTTCAACTGTTTAGTTGCAAATTGTGGGATATTTACAGAAAGAGCGCTCATAAAAACACCTCTATTAAAGAATTTATACCAAGAATTATACCTTATTTAAAGAATAAATGCAAGGAAAATACCTCTAATATAGGCGTTTTATGAGGCTAATCTGCAAAGTTTTTAAGAAAGTGCTTCTTTGATGGTTTTGAAACGAGTAGCCTCGTCTTTAAACTGCGCAATTTCACTTTGATGTTTTGCTTCAAGCTCTTTGATTTCAAGAAACTTGTTTAATAAAATTGTCCCCAAGGGGCTACAGCCTTTTGTTTCCCATCCTTCCAAAGTCTTATAAGGGATATTTGAAAATTTTGAAAATTCAGTTCTCGTCATTTGGTAGGTTTTATACACATTTTCTATTAGTGGATCCACTATTTTTCTCCTTTATATTGCACCACAATTTTCACCAAATGCACCGCTTGGATATTGCCAGTTACTAACAATAATCGGTTGGGTGTATTGTTTTGTATTTGCTATCTCAAAATAGCCATCTTCAACGTTGTAAATTTTGCCCCTCATGGCCAACATGTCAACAAACGATTTGCCATCCATGTGAATTGTGTGAGCGAATTGTTTTTCATACTCAAGAATTTTTTCAAACCGTTCTGGCGCATACTCTTTTATGGTGGCCCATTGATTAGGGCTACCAAAAATACAAGTCATGCAGCTAGTCCGCCCAAACCCACAATGATAAGCGGGATGTGGGTTTATTCCATAGGATTTTAACATATCCCAAACACGATCTTCTTTAAACTGATGCACACTCCTAAAATGGTCAAGGTTTCGTTCCATTCTTCTTTTTTTGACATGCTGATTCCCAGCGCGGTATTTTTCAAACGTTTTGTATTTTGCGCGACTTGGCGACTCTTCTGCGCGCTCACCTGATATAATCAAATAACTTTTCCCATCAGAGAAGCGAACATTTTTAGTTAAGACTCTGCCGCCAACGTCAACTTTTAAGTAAGCCGAGCACCACCTCTTGGAAAGATCGGCAACAGGAGCTGGGAATTTTAAACGAGTTCCTTTGTTACCATTCCCTCCTGAACGCATAGGATTACCATTTATGTCTTCAATAACAATCGCCCCAGTAGGAGAGCCATCCCTTAGCATCTCCGCTTCAAATCCACCCTCTTTCCACGAGTAATAGATTTTAATGCCAAACGCATCTGCGAAGGCTTGGCAATATGATTCAGTACACGCCCAGTCCATAAAAGCCTCACCGTCTTTACTATCGATGCAGTGATGATGTAGTTCTATTTGTTCTGGTTTTATACCATGGTCCAACAAATCAAGAACACACGCGACACTATCTTTACCTCCTGAAAAAAACACTATGAATTTATCATAGCTCTTGAGATGGGGAGTTAAACTTAGCATAAAATATCTTGGTTCGCAAGAATAGGACGAAGTAGATCTTCTTGCCAATTGTTTAATGAGCCTAATTCAAGAGCTTTTTTCTGTTTAGTTATCCACAAATAAATATTATGCTCGTATTTATCTTTTTGTATATATCTTGGTAATCTTTTTTTCTCAGTAATAAAGGTTAAGAATTTTGCAAGTTGTGTTTTCCAAAACCTATCACAATCGGGGAGCGTCCAATCAGCGTAGATATTATCAAGCATGCTTTTATAAGATGCATCTAGGTTCCCATTTTTAAACAGCCTTCTTTGCATTAATATCCAACGGTAGACATATTTTTCTTCACAATTTTCAAATACATCTTTTGGGAATCGATTGTTTTCCAAAATAAATTTTTCAAATTTTTCACATTGTGATAACCATAACGTGTGTAATTTTGGTAGCCATGTGGATATATAAGGAGTTAGTCTTTCATAACGCTCACTATCCAATAGATTTTTTGCATAAGCAGCTTTCTGATTAGATACCCATAAAGCTATTAAATTTTCTTCTCTTTCTTCTGGTAACATTTCTTTCTTTTTACTTGAACCCTTGGGTTCTCTTTTGTGTTTATTAACAAAGGCTACAAACTTTTCAAAATAATTTTCCCACTTTACGTCAAAGATACACCAAATAAAACCAATGGCATCCAATTTTTCGATTTTTTCCTCAGAGAGAAGACCTTTTTTTCTTAGCTTTTTGTTTTTTATCCCCCATTCAAATAGCGACATTTCTTCAACTACTGTACCTTTTGGCATTCGTTTATTTTGTTCAATAAAGCTTTTTAATTTGAGGAGATTAATATCCCACCTATTTTTTAAAGGGCTATAATAAGAAGACTTTATCCCATCCAAAATTGATTCTTCAATAAGTGATAAAGAGAATTCACCAGATTTAATTTCGATATGATTTTCTAAAGCGCCTCTTTTTTGATCATAAAAAAGATTTTGAATATTCATTTTTACTCGGCAATCAATTTCTTTAATACAGTCTATGACGTCAAGAACATCACTAAGGTTACTTTTTTCTGAGAAACTTTCTTTTGTTAAATCAATATCTTCTTCAACAACAAGAGGCAAAAAAACATAACCAGGCTTTGTATCGTTGATATCATTTTTTCTTTGAGCCCGACCTATTCTTTGTGCTATATCTATTACAGATTTACTTGTCGAGAACAAACCAACCATTTCGATAGACGGGGTATCAACCCCCTCGCTCAAAAGGCGGGAGTTTGATAAAATCGTTCTTTTTTCACTTGTGAGCTTTTGTAATATACTTTTTCTTTTTTTTGTTGGCATGGTCCCATCAATATGAATAAACTCATGACTTTCTAACTGACCATATTTTTTGAGACTTTCTACAAATTGCAGGGATTCATTTATTGTATTATGAAACACAATACCTTTGTTAATAGGCGCAAGTTTCAACATTTCTTTCAATGCAAATGACAAATAAATACTACTGTCCGCATTCTTATAGATTTTCTCAATTTTTTTCTTATTGATGACTCCAATTATGATTTTATAATCTTTGATAATATTTTCTTGAATGGCTTTATCCATCGTCAATTCGTGCGCAATGTTTCCATAAATAGATACATTATCCATTCCAAGTAAGGAATTATTTTCAAGAATATTTTCTTTAGAAGTAGCTGTCATAAAGAGTCTTTTTGAAATTTTGATATTATCATCATATAAAGCGTATGAAAATTCTTTATTCCATTCCCCAGCAGTTTTATGCGCTTCATCAAAAATCGCGAAATCTATTGAAAAATTTTTAGGTAATAAAGTAATTGCCTCACCAAGTAGCTTTGCAGATTGATATGTACACAAAATTAATTTATGCGTTTGCTTATTTTGTAAAAAATCAACGATTCTCAATAATGATGATTCCGTATTGAATTTTAAAGATGTTTTATTTCCAATATATTCGTCCGAATTTAATATTTCTAAATCACTACAAATGATAAGCGGATGTTGGTGTGATTTAACTTTTGTATTAGATCTTATAGATGCAAAAAACTGAATTATTAAATCAAGTGTTGGTAAAAGTATTAGTGAGCAAGAGGCTTCTTTCTCTTGTATTATTGATTCCATAACGCGCTGTGATGTTAATGTTTTTCCAGTACCGCAAGCCGAAATAAATTTACATCGATTACTTTTTGTAAATTCCAACAAGATGTCATTTTTAGCATCCTCCTGATGGGGTCTGCATTCTTTCAATGGAACCAATTTTGTGGCTGGATTTTTGTGAGATTTGCAAGAAACTTTTTTTCTTTTTTCTAAGATTTCAACAAGATTTTCTTGCTTTTCAATATGATCCAATGTCACAAAATCATCTTCCGAAAAAACTACCTTTGAACAATTTTGGTTTGTCTTTTGAAGATATGAAATAAAAAAGTCAACCTGTTTTTGTGAAAACAGTATTGTTATCACATCAATTGAAAATGTTTTTAAAAGGTTCAGAAAACTAGCCTCTTCGATTTTTAATCTTTCCAATAATAAATCTTTTGAAATATATAAATCAGTTTGCATAAGCACACTTCCTCCTTATGCAAAAAGAACGCCGCTTGAAAAAGCGCGGAGATCTTGCGACGAATAGCATGTATCATTAGATGCGACAATATCTTCTTCAGTAAAACACTTGACTAGCTCTTTACCTAGCGCGAAAAAGGCATCGTAGCAAACACCCTGCCCTATCACTTCGCCTGCAGTACCCTTAACATTGGGGAGGATAAAGCTGTCAGGCAACCCATTAATTCGTGCCAACTCTCTTGGGGTAAACCAAGAAAAATTTTCATGATTACTTGGAAAAACAAGCAGTGGATCCGTTAACCTTGACTTAAAATACCCCTTGGTAATGGTCGCTACACACGAATCTTCCATATAAGTACGCGCCAATCTAAAACCCTCTCCTTTTATGATATGCCCTTGTTCTTTTTTGAGAGAGTATGCTATTGAGGCACTGTTATTACTATTTAGCCAGACTCTGTTTTTTAATGGAATTTCTAAAATATCTGCAACAGTTTTTTTGCCCGCAAACATCGGGACCTTTTGAAAATTGAATTCTGATTTGATGCTTGCGACCATAACGTATCTTTTGCGTTTTGTTAAGGCTCCAAAATCGCTTCCTTTTAGGATTTGCTCTGATATTTTATATCCCATTGATCCAAGCACATATTTTGCCATTGCAGCCATAGCAGAATTACCAAAGTTCGGCACTTCTTCAATTAAAACCATTGCAGGCCTGATTGCTTCAACAATTTTGAGGAAATAAAACCCTAAAGAACCCGTTGGGTGGGACTCCTTTTTATTCATCCCCAGCTGTGAGGGTGAATATCCTTCACACGGGAGCCCACCACTTACTACATCAGCTTTAGGTAGCAATGACACATCAAGCTTTGCTAAATCACCACAATAAGTAAACATTCCTGTGTTATTTGCCTCGGCGTTCTCTAAGTATTTATCTTCAAGCTCTACTGCTCCGACAGGTTTGAACCCAGCGTTTTTAAGTGCCTCAAGTAGAGTTCCTCCGCCCGCGAATATTTCCAAAACAGTTGGTACTTTTGATGAGCTCTTTGCATGGGCTTTAGCTTGTTCAATTTCTTCTCTTAACGGTTCAATAATAATGCAATCCGCATGTAGTTTGACAACAACCTGAGAAAATCCATCGTACATTTTCGTAATAAGAGAATTATTTATCTCAATTACACTCCTTCCATTTTTCCTAGTAGTGATTTTTCTCTCTTTACCTATCACTAATACAATTCTTTTAGCATTTCTATCAGACACAACACTATAAGACATCTCTTCAGCAAGAGCGGTTTCATTAATCTTTTTTGATTCCAACCAGAATCTTTTATTTCCCCTGTGTTGCCCTAAACAAAGACTGTATGCTTTTAATAGGTTTGCTGACATAAATGCCTCCAATTCAGAATGTTTATACAGTATTATACCTTATTTAAAGAATATATGCAAGGGAAACACCTTTAAATAAGGCATAAATATTGTTTTAATGCCGATATTTAGTATAAAAGCCGAGGATCATGGAGGCTGCGGTTATGTTGGCAAATGAGAGGCAAAATTCTTTGCTATAATTTATCAAAATTAAAACAAAGGAAGCCACTTATGGTAAATGAATCTGAGAAATTACGCGAAATCTTAGTAGAGATAAATGAGAAACTGAAATCACTGTTTCCACTTCCAGCAAAACAATTAAGCGCCTATCAAAATTTAGACGTGCATGAAAAAAAAGCAATGCTTAAGATGATCGAAAAACTTTTGAAAGACAAGCTAATTGAGGCTAAAGTACTTAAAAATACAGAGGGGATTGAAGAAATTGCCATCCTGAGACTTACACCCCTTGGGTGCAAGTCTTTAACAGAGGCATAGGAACAACTTTGGGGGATAGTTAGCCCTTTTAAATAAAAAAATCGGGTCTAACTTCCAAGAGGGTTTGTAAAAAGCAAGGTGTATCCTTGCAAAATACGGAAAGAACAGGCAATTTTATGGTCGTTTTGGCGTTCATGTCTTGCAGCTCTATTCGGCCAGTTTTAAAATCATATCCATTGATTTTAAAACTTCGCTCACCAAAGTTAACTGTTAGTGCTTCCATATCAACCTCTTTCCCGCCCATATATAAGGTAGTTTTTCCCATTTATAGTTCTGCTTCTTGATCGTTAGGATTCAAAATATAATTTACATCATGTGCCCAATATATGCAACAATAACCTTTTTCTTGTTTATACTCTTTGTTCACTCGCGCTATCCTATTTCGGATATCTAAACAAGATCCTTTATTGACTTCTGCAAGCTTAATAAAATAATCCATCAAGAATTGTTCATAATTCTTAGGGGATGGGAACTCTCCAACATACCCTTTTGCGAAAAAAACTTCAACACTTGTGCCTTTGTCTCTAAACTCAAAAGAGTCTTTGAGATCTTTAGGCAAAATAGGAACATCAATTTGTTTATCAAATTCCTCGAAGTAGCGCCTAACATAGTCATAGTCGTATAAAAGACCATTGTCATAACCTGGTGAAAAGTATGAATCATTGTGAGCATTCTCGCTAATCCATACATCAAAACATTTTTCTGGGATATAGTCTTTCTCTACATGATCGAGCCAATAAGAAAAAGCATTAAAAATTGCACTAGGAGGATTTGTTTCAAAAATATCAAGCCGCTGGTTGGATGCTTTTAAAAAATTATTCAGCGAATTGAAAAAAAGTATTTTATTGTCATACCAAAAATTAGATTTTACCATTAGAGGATTCCTTTTTTATCGCAATATTACCAAGTTTTCAGAGATTAATCTATGCTTTTTTATCAATACCTATATTTTTTGTTATTCCCCAATTATGACACCATAGCACGGATATGTTTTGGTTAGGAGTTGTTCAATTTTTACCTTCATGTTCAACCTCCACTATCAACAATGATCCATGAAAACCATTACTTCCTAGATAGATATTTTCTTTGCCAAATGCAGTTTTAAAGTTGTGGTCGGCAAGACTTTCGTACGTATCTTTTGAATAAGGCGTTTTGAGATAAAAAAGTCTTGTATGTGAACTGCGAGATATATTTCCAGCGACATGGATAAGATAGTTAATGATCGATGCTTCTTTATATAACTCAAGTTTAATCTCTTTTGCTTTGTACAAAAGTTCCTCTGGAGAGTTAAAACAAAGCGGAGAAAATAAGCTTAAAAAGCTACTTTGTATTCTTAGGCAACCTAAAGCCTCGTTGATATTGCAATAAACCTTTTGTTTATCTTGCTCTGATGCGCAGTTGTTTAAAACTTGATGTTCCGCTTTTTCAAGCAAATCAATGATATAGTCTACACCTATGCCTTCCATGAGTATTCCTTTATTATTTTTATGCATATACTTCATTCTTTGCTTTAAAATCTATTGTGCAATGAACGTATTTCTCAGCTTCTTGATCATGGAGCCCAAATGCATATTGAACATCAACATGATTTATGATTATTTTTTTTCCAAGTTCCAAATATTGTTCGCTTCTTCTTTCATAGTAAGGGATCCAGTTTGATTTTTCAAACAATATAGTTTCTTTTGAAAACCCTTTAGATGACAATTGATTTATGAGCATTTTTTTAACGGATGAAGAGTAAACAGTAAAAATCAAGAGTTTGTTTTCATTTGGTATTACTTCATTTATCGAGTTTTCGATATATGAAAAGAAATGCTCTTTTATTTTTTTCCAGTTGGCAGACATTTGCTTATGTGAACTAATGGCTTTTTTGTATAAAGCAAGATCATTACATGCAAATAAATTAATGCTGTATTTATCAAAAATGAATCTTACAAATGTAGGATCTTGCAACATCATCCTAATACTTTCCATATCCTGATATTTGCAGTTGAACTCTTGTTCAATCGGTGTGTAATAATCATAAAGAATGTCAGGCTGCACATTGAAAAAACTCACCAAGGTGGATATCGTACATCCTTTGGGTGCCATTCTATTAACCCCAACCAACCTCGCTCTACCTATAGCACTATTTATGTCGCCATTCACAAAACTCTCTTTTCTTTTATTGCTTTCTTGCTCATTTCTATTTCTAATAATCTCATAGTAGAAATCTGCTCTTTGTTTTTTCGTAAATGTTTCATTTATGAATTTAATGATTTGTTCTTTTGTAAATTTACTTGAATACTTTAGCCCATAGACACAATTTGAATACTCTTCATAAGAAACATAGCTCTCAAAAATCAATTTATCAATTTTGTTTTTCTTAGCCTTTTTGATCAGCTTTAATTTATTGTTTGCCACAATAAAGAGCCCTACATTGTCAGGGATAACAACATTTTTCATTTTTAAGGCTTTGCTTTCATGAAAAGCAACATAAATATAATTGCCTATTTTTTGATAAGCTTTTAGTTGTTCTTCAAGCCTATCCAGTGTATCAACTTCGCTTTTTATTTCAAAAAGATATGTTTCTGTTTTAGAAAAAGCCATATAGTCAGCCCGTCTTTCAGCAATAGAAAATTCAGGGACAATTACTAAATCTTTATCTAGTGAAAGCAGCCATTCATAAACTAAGTATTTTATGTCTGCTTCGTTATTAATGTTTGGGTTTAACTCTTTTTTTGGTATTTTTTTTGTGTGATAGCTCCACTCTTTGTCACTTCTATCATGTCTATAAGTATGATGGCTTGAAATGTATTTTTCCATTTCTTCAATTGATAGTTCTTTTGTTTCCTGACTCAATTTATTGCCAAAAGAGTCGAACCCATAAAATAAATATTTGTCATTCTCTTTTACGAATTGAAAACAATTAACAACTCTTTTTTGTACGATTTTCCCTGTACCAGGTTCTCTAGTAGAGTAATCCTTGTATCGACTGATAACTTTATTGTCGTTAAGCAGCTCAATAGTCTTGTCGATTGTAAGATTATCTAAGGGAATAGCCATTATTTATTCCATAGGGCATACAATTTCATGGCAAGGCAATTCATGCTACTTTATTACCCGCAGCTTCGTCTTTTAAAAGATCATCGATCGCCCACCCTCTTGCTTTAATTAAAATCATATTTTCAATATCAGAAATAGAGAGACCTTTAAGATCTTCTAGTAAAATCAAGTTGCTAAGAGGGATGTTGATTTTTTTGGTTAAAATTTTCATAAATTCTCTAACCATTTCATCATCTGGATTGGAAATGTGCCAAGTATTTTCAAATCTACGAGATACGGCCTTATCTAACATTTCATGATGATTAGTTGCTCCAACAAGTATAACACTTGATGGCATTCTGTCAATTTGCATCAACAGCGTTGTCACCACCCTAGACATTTCAGTTACATCATGTTTACTATTGAATCCTGCCCTTTCAGTTAAAACAGTATCAAGCTCATCAAGAAATAAAACGCACCCATCTAGTGTCGAAACAAAATCAAATACTTTGGCAATTTGTGCGCCAGTTCCACCCAGACTACTTGAAATAATAGTGCTAAAATCCATCACAAAATAGGGAATATCGAGTTCCTTTGCAATTGCAGATGCGATGGATGTTTTTCCGTTACCAGGAGCCCCATGCATTAAAATCCTATTCGATGGGGTAAGGTTATACTTTGTTTTCAATGCATCTTTTAATTTGTATTGCTGTAGGAAGCTTTCAAGATTAGACCTATTCTCGGCTGACATAACAATATTTTCTAACTCCATATAGTTATTTTTATTATGAAGTAAGCCCGAGATATTGCTAGGCAATGTTATAGTTTTTGGCTTAGTATTGAGAGAATGTTCAATTGCCTTCTTTAGATCAGAATCAACACTTTCATCTGCAAGCATGAGTTTCGCTATGTATTCAGTACGTTCAGTACACCCCTGAATGGCAAAATTGATAAATGGAGACAAATATCTGTTGAAATGGGCGGATGTTATCTTTATTTTTGATGTCATAGTGACTCCTAATATTTTAAATTACTTGGGATTTCACATTCCCAAAAACCGAGTTGCCCTTTTGCAGGAATAGGTTCATTAAAAGGAATAGGATTTTTAAGAACATACCCAAAGGTACCCTCTTCTTTCCATTGAGAAGAGTGTTCAGCAACACAATCTATAAGATCTATGGTGCCAATCAACTTTCCAACAGCAAGAGTTTCGATAGAAGGCAGACTATAGCCAAGAAACTTGAGCTTGTAGTATGCATCGTAGTCAATCTGCTTTGATGCATGAACCACAATTTTCCCACGAATATTTGTTTTACGTGTTCGGTTTTCAATATCCTTGCCTAAATACATTATGCAGTGGGCCCAAGGTTGCTTTATGCTGAGTGCCTTAATATTCATATCATTAATCCTTTTTGGCATTTCACGATACCTCTTAGAAAGGTGAACGTAAAAATCTCAAGGCTATTTTTTTACTTAGCCACATAGAAAGTAACACAAATAGTGCACACAAAGAAGATAATTCAATCATTGGGAGACTGATGGCAATAATTAAGGCATCAATATCTGATAAAGTATAGTCGAAAACAAGCAAAAGAGAATCGTAAATAAACGTCAGTTGTTTGGAAAACCCCAAATTTTTTGGTAAGGATGAGGCAAAAAAGTAGGTTGTATAAATACTAATTATCCCACAAACGGCCATCCACAAAAAAAAGTAAACTCGATCTACAAAAGTGCGGAATGTCAACATCTGCTTTTCCTCTAATTATTTAAAGTGGTGGGTCCTGAGTGATTCGAACACTCGACCACCCCGTTATGAGCGGGGTGCTCTAACCAACTGAGCTAAGGACCCATATTGGGGTCTTGTATGCGACCCCATGAACTTTAAAAGGAGCAACCGTGGGTAGCGTGGTGCTTGTTGAAATAATATATGAATAAAACTTAAATGTCAATTAATATATACTATTTCTTGTTTTTTTACAATACTGCAAAATTAAATTGCTTTTGATGAAATTGGTTTTAATAGTTTTATGTTCCATTCTGTTTTTGCACCAAATGGGGTTTGTGTTTTTTTAGCATACTCCTTTGTATATGCTACTGTAGTTGGCTCGCCCCCCTTAAAAAGCCCCATTTGTGTCAGAAGTTTTGACAACATTGGAGTTGAGAGATTAAGCTGCTTAGCTACATCCACCATTGACGCGAAAGTTACACCCTTCTTCATCTTTTATCCTTACGAAATTTTAATTTTTATAACATAGGCACAAAGTATGTTAGCCCAAAAATTGTTAGAACTAGAAGGGCGCTTGCAAATATGCAAATGCCCCAGAATATAAACATTTCCACTCTTTTTTGTTTTAGCTGTTCTCGCGTTTGAGCGATACCTATAAAGTTTATTGGTTCAAATAAATGATTCATTTCCCATTCTCCTTCATTCTGTCCCATCCATATCAGCCATACCTGCGTAATAGTCGGCTAAAATACGTCTTTCTCTATCAGCGTTCTTTGGCGAAGTTCCTAATTGTTTTTCAATCTTTTCAACCCACACATCTTTTTCTTGCACAGATAATGGACCCGTTTTGACGAGATCTAACAATCTCTTTAGTTCTAAGGGAGACTTTGTTGTTAAATCAATTTCAGTCGACACACCATTTCCTTTTTTTTATTTTATTATAATGGTAATTAAATAAAATTACGATTAAGTAGTTATTTGTTTGTAAATGAAAAATGGCAGGGGTTAGTTTGTCTCTCATGAGAGACAAACTAACCTATTCACAATATTTTGTCTCTTGTAAAAATAGTGTTTTTAGAGTAGATTTCGATTATCAAAGAGGTTCAACAACAATTTTCTTGTGCCGCTTTCTTGCCTTTTCTCCAAAGGTGGTAATTTCAGCACTAAATGAAAGCTTAATTATCCCAGTAGCATTATCTTTTCCTTTAAGGGATAATATTTCAGCCTCATCCTTTGGTGCGGTCTTTACATAATAAGACTCTCGATAGAGACCCCAAATTTTATCTGCGATTTGTTCAAGCTCTCCACTATCTCTAAGGTCAGAAAGCATTGGCCTTTTATCTGGTCTCTTTTCAAGTTCTCTATTGAGTTGATGAAGCAAGAAGGATGTTGCGCCATAATCTCTTGAGAGATGTTTTATTTTACGAGTGATATCCCCTAAAACATGGGTTCTATTTAATACTTTTTGATCAAGAGGCACTTCCCCAAGATGATCAGTAAAAATTATTTTTGTATTGTTTTTTAGAAATTCTTCATATTGTCTAAGGAATTCCTCTTGAGTTGATGGTATTTTATCGTGAATTTTTAATAGATCAGACTTCATTAATCCCGTAAGCCAATCAACCGCTTTTTTGGCCGCGGGAACCCACTCATTATTTATTTGCATTGATTCTTTATTTAGCCCGCATTTTGCAGAAACAAGTTTTGTTGCAATTTGAAACTTATTTGATTCTAAAGAATATATTACGGTTTTAGCCGTGTATCGTTCGCATAACCCGCTCGCCAAATTAAGAGCAAATGAAGTTTTCCCCATACCAGGGCGCCCAGTAATAATAATAAGATCTCCTGGGAGATTTTTACCAACCATTTTATCAAAGGCCTTTATTCCAGTTGTATAACCAATCTCACCTTCTAAAGCGGTACCTGAAATATATTTTTTCAGCCCTTCCTCAAAGTCTTCTATGCTTGTATCAGGGTGTTGCATTTTAGGTACTCCAATATTTTTGGTAAACTCTCAAATTTTAAACAATAATCGATCATAACCTCTTCTTCTTCGAATTGTAAAGCGTATGTTGTTTTACCAGAATCATCTTCATTTTCATCTTTTTCTGTTATTTTATGTATCATGTGCAAGGTCTTATATTCGCCCTCTTCACATAAAATCTGTTTCCCATAAAAAGATTTTACCTCTTCTATTTCTGATTCAAAGTCTAAAAGAGAGTCTTGATTCGTAACTGCAGCAACAACAGCTTTTGCAGCAAAACGAATGCCAAGATCATTTTCAGCAGTATATCTAAGCATCATCTGAGCCCCCCTCTTCTTCTGACTAGACAATTTTATTTCGATTGAAAACTCTTTTAAGAGTTCTTCGTGTTCTAAAATTGTTTTTCTTGCTCTTTGGACAGAACGGAGAGAGTCACATCTAAACCCAATAGTTTCCAATAACGATGTTTTTGAATCTTCATTTTTGTCTAAGTCACTAAGCGGCAAACTAATGGAGCGTGTGTGTGTTAAAAAAAACCTGATGATGGCTTTTACAATAGGATCTTGGATTTTAATGATTTTTTCTACTACTGTTAAGTAATTTATTGTTGTAGTGCCTTGGAAAAAAGAGACATAATTACGATGAAAAACAAGTTTAAATTTTCCATCAGTCGGGTTATACCCAACATTACTAGCAACCTGAAATTTCCATCTTACACCGTGCGTATCTTGTAAAACAACAATGCAGCGCATGCAGTCAGTTAGCATTTCCTCTAACCATTTTGTATTTCGTGTTGTTCCTTTAAAATAATAACTCAAAACACTATTAGCAGAAAAATCAATTGCAATTTCACCAGTTGGAGAAACACGAATATCATCTTTAGGAGTTAGTAAAAAAATAACATCAAGAATATCTTTATGTTTTTGAGTTAATGCTCCTTCAACGCTCATCTTCCCCCAAGAGGTTTGTACAGTTCTGGCTTCTTGCCCATCAACTGCTTTACTATTACCACTCACTTTATTATTAGGCAAAAATAACGCCGTCCTTAATTCACTAACACTCGCGTGGGTTCCTTTAAATTTGGACAGTGCTAATTGTGCAGAAACGGATTCACTAACTTCGGGTATTTTTTTCTTTGCCATTAAGCCACTCTTTCGGTAAGTTATGTCTTTACATTAAACCTAAAACATTAAAAAACTCAAATGAATTCTAAATTAAAAGAAAATAAGATATTAATTTTAAAAAGCATATGCGAAAGTTTACAAAAAAACTATACGAATGTCAAGTATTAAAATATTTAAAGACAGTATATTGTGAATTAAGCGACTGCTTATTGTGTATTTCACGACAGTATATTGTGAATTTAAGGCTTTAAGCGACTGCTTATTGTGTATTTCACGACAGTATATTGTGAATTACTAAGTATTATTAAGTAATTTAAAGAATTACAGTATAAAGAAAAAATGCATTTGTTTAGTAAGGAAAGAGAGAGGGATGATTTTTTTAAGTTTATATTATATACTTTATGATAAGATTTGTATATGTCACTTTACTTTTATTTTAAAGGATACACTATGATAGATAAGGAAAAACTTTCTTTTTGCGACTCATCGTTGTTAAAAATAGAAAGTGCTATTAACATGCTGATACAAAAAAGAAGTAAGGCTGATGACAGTCTTTCTGAAATTTTAACAGAGATAATTGAATCAGCAGAATTTGAAAAAAAATGTCTTTTAATTTTTAAAGAAGATCCAAATGAAAACTTGACTACATGTGAAGGCTACATTGAACATATGGAAACAAAGCTTGCTAGTTTTGCCCTTCCTATTATTTAAACATAATTTAAAAATATCTATAATATTATATAGATAATAAAAACAAATAAAAGGAAAACAATGTTGACATATACTTTTCCACTTTCTATTACCCTTAGAATGCAAAAAGACAATGAGCCTATCAGTCTTATTGTCCACGATAACCCAAAAAATCCAGAAGCAGTCTTTTCAATTTTTGGCCAAAAATTTAAAGGCAAGGAAGAATCTCTTAAAGTTGAAACTATCATTCATGCGTTATATGCTGTTGATGAAAATGAGAGTCTTGAAGATGCACATAAGCGTCTTTTTGAAAAAATTAAAGGCAATTTTAGTAATTCGGTTACAGAAGTTTTAGAACATGAGATTTTTGCCAATTCAAAAAACATTAAAGACTTCATTGCTGTCGATAATGCAAATCTTGCTGCAAAAATATTGATTGGTAGAATTGCTAAAGAAGTCATTAAAAATGTGGCTGAATTTCCAAATGAAAAAAATAAAGCGGTTTTGAGGGAATTTGTAGATGCGGGTGCTATTATTGACCCTACTATTATCAAGGCGGCAGAAAGAGGCGAGATTATTAAAACAAAACTTGAGATGAGAATAGAAAGAGCCAAGGGTATCGGACATATTTATACTCAAAAGTTTAAAGAAACGTCAGAAAGACTCATAGAAAAAAGCGATTTCATTCTAGGAGATGCACACACACAATTTAAAAGACTTTTTACATTCCCCCAACCTATTACGTCCGAACAACTTGTTTCAAGATTCGCCCAAAACAAGAGTGTCATTAAAGAGTTAATTAGTAATGGAATGAGCCTTACCAATAAAATTGACGCGACAGAGAGCATTCGTCAATTTAATCTATCTGCTGGCATCGCGGAAGCGAGCATGACCGCAAAATGAAACAACTATTCTTAGCTGTTTTTCTTAGTTGCTATCTTAATGCTGGTATGACCTCAAGCGTCGATGGTGAAATGCTTGCAGCTACACAAATTTTAAAAACGGAGGTTGAAACAGCCTTTAATGGATTTAAGACTCAGTTTGAGCAAATAAAATCAATAGCGACCAGCATTAAAGAAAAAAGAGAAAGAGAAAATGATTTAACAAAAAGTATTCAAGCTGCCGATATTGAGCAAGAGATCATATGGGCAAAAATTGATCATAAATTGGGTATTGAGGTTTTAAATGAGAGCGAGTAAGGTTTTTTTATTCATTTTTTTATTTGTATTCAGCGGATGTGTTTTTGCTGGCACTGCTGAAGAGGCAATTAATAAAAGCGCGGAGACCGAAAAAGGCTTGGTTGCAATTATTACTGCTGAAAAAACACTCTACTCTAATTTATCAAACTCGATAATTTATGAAGCTTTTGTCCTTTTTCAAATGGATTATTATAAAAGCATTTTTAATCTTTTGGATAAATACCCCCTCCCCTCCTCAGAAATTTTATCCGCAGTAAATTAATTAGTACGATACATAATTTGTCTCTCATGAAAGACAAATTGCTCACAATATACTGTCTTTATTGATACAAAATCAATAGACAAGAAGCAGAGGGAATGGGTCCTCTGCTAATTATAAAGAGTTTATGATTTAAGTGATTTTTTGGAAGCCGCAGTTGTGGTAGCGTTTAAAGTATTAAATTCGGCAATTTTATTAGATAAAGTATTTATTTCTAAAACTTTTTCAACTTTAGAAATTGCTTCACCATAGTACTCAGCCAACGCTCTAATTGAGCACCCCATGCTTTTATAGTTGTTTGTTTCAAAATCAATTTTTAGATTAGCCTTGGAAGATTCACTCTTAATTGGGACATTAGTAAAATCTTCAATTTTTTCTAATATTTTGTCCACAGGATATTTAACATATGCTTCTTTGATTTCTGATTTTTTCCATGTTTCTGGGGAGTGCATATAAATTAAGTTTTGCACAGCTCTACTAAGATTCGTATCACTCTCATAGTGAGTGCCTGCTAAAATAACCTTTAGGTATGACTCTACTTCCCTAAGCGCAAGCATTGTCTCCTTTGCTTCAGCGAGATATTTTGGCTCATACGCATAATAACTACTCTGAATATCTTCAAATTGTTCTTTTGCTGCTTCTGGAGTTTCAAATTTTATCCCAGAAAAATCATACCCGTTGTCAATAGAATTTGCCAACGTTTCGAATGCTGCATCCTTGTATGAGATTTCGATTTCCCTTAAAGTTGAACCATATCGTTCTGGCTGTTTAAAAAGAACTATGATCTTGCCTAAATCACACTCAATTGCCATATCAGAAGGCCAAAATTTATCAATAAGCGTAGCCGCATTTTCCATCTCATTGACCTTTTTTTGTACTTCGTCTGTATTTTTTGGTAGTTCATTAATATGTTTCATTGTGTTTTCCTTGCTCAATGTAATTTTGTGGTGGATGGCAATGTCGCGTTTTGTGCGTTAAACTTCGCTATTTCATCACTCGCGGTTTTATTTATTCCAAGCATATCGTTAATTGCTTGCTTGGCACCTTCAATAGACCATATTCGATCTTCCATTGGACGATCTCCTTTAAATATGGTAAATCCTGTATCACCATTTTTTTGAAGTTTAATCTCGTAACCATTATAATGTTCAATAGGTTTATATTTAATGGATCCATCACTTAACTTTACAAATTCTTTTCTTTCTAAAAGATATTGACCAGTTTTAAAATGAGCCACCTTTTCTTTTAATTCAATGAAATTATTATTTTGCATTAAAACTAACATTTCCTTTAAATCTTCCGAACCACGAAATGTAAGGGTTGTTTTACTCAAGTTCTGGATTAAGTTAGCCCAAACGGTTTTGCCATTTTCATTAATTTCTGCTTGCCAACTTGGGGAGCTTGAAAAAAACTCATCCCAAGAGCACTGTTTGAAACGACCTTCTCCTAAGTTTAAGTAAGGGCGTTTCGTATTATCGACAACGCTGTCAATGAGACTAATTCCATAAATTTTTTTTCCTCGTAAATTTGCCATGTTAACTCCTAGACG
>Ga0209464_10000019_pt1 | contig 72759 bp, 64 predicted proteins | sample DOMMetBare1Fresh_2_FD_187473 | JGI IMG/M metagenome (GOLD analysis project Ga0209464, IMG submission 187473) | Wetland sediment microbial communities from St. Louis River estuary, USA, under dissolved organic matter induced mercury methylation -... | ecosystem: Environmental > Aquatic >...
CGGAGCTGCACCGCTCGGCGCAAAGAGCCTGCGCTTCGCCAGCGCGTTCGACCCGAACTCGCTGGACCCGCACTCGCTTGCGCTGCTGTACCAGACGCGCGTGGTGACACAGATCTACGAAGGGCTGGTCAACCGCGATCAGGATTTCAGACTCGAACCTTCGCTCGCGGTCGCGTGGGAGTCGCTCGATGGCGCCAGGCGCTGGCGCTTCAAGCTGCGACCGGCCGTGAAGTTCCACGATGGCACGCCATTCACCGCCGACGATGCAGTGTTCTCGATCGAACGCGCACTCGCGAAAACCTCGCAGCGCGCGAACCAGTTGCGCGGCGTCACCAGCGTGCGCAAGATCGATCCACTGACGATCGACATCATGCTGGCAGCCCCCGATGCGGTGCTGCCCGACAAGTTGTGGCTGATCGCAATCATGAGCAAGGCATGGGCGGAGAAGAACAATGTCGTCACGCCGCAGGACTACAACGCCAAGCAGGAGACGTTTGCCGTGCGCAACGCCAACGGCACCGGTCCGTTCATGCTCAAGAGCTACGAGCAGGATCGCCGCCTGGTGCTGCTTGCAAATCCGGGCTGGTGGGGCCGCGGCGGCAAGGGCATCGGCAACCTCATTGGCAACGTCACGGAGGCGATCTACACCGTGATCCAGTCCGATGCGACGAGGCTGGCGGCGCTCGCGTCGGGCGAAACGGATTTCGTGATCGATCCGCCTTTCCAGGACGTCGCGCGCCTGCGGGAGGACAAGCGACTGAAGACCGTGCAGGTCACCGACATCGGCACGCAGTATCTCGGATTCGATCAGGCGCGCGACGAACTGCAGTTTGCCGACGTGAAGGGCCGCAATCCGTTCAAGGATCTGCGCGTGCGGCGGGCGATCTACCAGGCGATCGATATCGATACCATCGTCGCCAAGGTGCTGCGCGGAATGGCGGCGCCAACCGGCTCGCACGTGTCGCAACTGGTCGATGGATATGTGCCGGATCTCGACAAGCGCCTGCCGTATGACGTGGCGGCCGCGCGCGCTTTGCTGAAGGATGCCGGTTACGCGGACGGATTCGGCGTCACGCTCGACTGCGTGAACGTCACCTACCGCGCCGCGGTGTGCCAGGCGATCGCCGCGATGATGGCGCAGGTTGGGATCAAGGTCACGTTCCAGCCCTCACCGAGCGCGACGTTCTTCCCCAAGCTCACGCAGGCCACGTCGAGCTTCTTCGAGTTCGGCTGGTCGCCCGGAACCGATCCGTGGGCCATGCTGAACAGCGTCGTGCGCACCTACGACGGCGCCGGAAGCGGTGCGTTCAACGGCGGTCGTTATTCGAACGCAAAGCTGGACGCATTGGTCGACGGCATTCGCGTCGAGCCCGACCTGGTCAAACGGCGGCAGATGGTCGGCGACGCACTGCGCATCCTGCATACCGACCTGCCACTCGTGCCGCTGTATCGGCGCAAGCTGACGTGGGTCATGCGCCCGAACATCAGCGTGGCGCCGTGGCCAAGCGACGTGCTCGAACTGCGCTGGGTACGGATTAATTGATCTTGCCGCCGGCGCGCAGTCCCGAATCACGTCATACGCGGCTGCTTACCAGACGCGGTTTGTACCCGAGCACTTAGACTTACGCGTGTTCACGGCCTCCGGCTGCCGCCCCGATGAAGGCCTGACCGAACCATCGCAGAAAGAAACCCATGTCGATTCAGCGCTTTTCGTTTCCGACCACAATCCACTTCGGCGCCGGCGCACGCAAGGCCGTTGGCGAACATCTGCGCGAACGGGGGCTCAAACGACCGTTGATCGTCACCGACAAGGGGCTCGCGGCGCTGCCGGTGCTTGCCGAGTTCCGGCAGGGGCTGGAAGAGGGACTCAACGTCGCGGTCTTTGGCGGCGTGTTCGGTAACCCGACGTGTTCGCAGGTAATGGACGGCGCGGCTGCGTACAAGGCGCATCGCGCGGACTGCGTGATCGGCTTCGGCGGCGGCGCGGCGCTGGACGTGGCCAAGGTCGTCGCACTGATGGCGGTGCACGAAGGCCACATCCTCGAATACGTCTGGGACCACCCGCAGGTCAGGCCGATCGTCAACGAGCTGCCGTACTTCGTCGCGCTGCCGACGACCAGCGGCACCGGGTCGGAGGTCGGGCGCTCGAGCGTGGTCAGTGAGGACGACACGCATCTGAAGCGAATCGTGTTCTCGCCGAAGATCCTCGCCAAGGCTGTTTTCGCCGATCCGGAGCTGACGCTCGCACTGCCGGCGCACGTGACTGCCGCGACCGGGATGGATGCGCTGACGCATAACGTCGAGTCGTATCTGTCGCCCGCGTATCACCCGATGTGCGACGGTATCGCGCTTGAAGGCACGCGCATCGCGGCACGCGCCCTGGCGATCGCGGTGCGCGAACCCGGCAACCTGCGGGCTCGCTCCGACATGATGATGGCGTCGTTGATGGGCGCGGTCGCATTCCAGAAAGACCTGGGCGCAGTGCACTCGTGCGCGCACGCGCTCGGCGCGGTGTGCGACCTGCATCACGGACTGGCCAATGCGCTGATGATCGAGCCGGTGATGAAGTTCAACTACGAGGCCGCCCCGGCCAGGTTTGCGGAGCTGTCCCACGTGGTCGGCGCGAACGGCGCGGAAGACTTCGTGCCCTGGCTGCGCCGGCTGAAGCGCGAGGTCGGCATCACGGACACGCTCGCATCGAAGGGTGTGCGGCGCGACCAGGTTCCGGCACTGGTGAAGATCGCTGAAGCAGACATCTGTCACCAGACCAATCCCCGCCCGTGCAAGGCGGAGGACTTTGTGCGCTTCTTCGAGCAGGCGATGTGATCGGGGTTCTGCGATGACGGACCGCCTGAAGATCGGCATCTCGGCGTGCTTTCTTCACGCCGATCCTTCGCGCGATATCTTCAAGGGCAAGACGTTGCAGTACGTCGAGCAGTCGATCGCGCACTGGGTGCAGTCGGGCGGCGCTCTCGCCGTGATGATTCCGTCACCCGAGGGCGACACGAAACGCGGCGCGCCTTTTGACCCGCCAACGCTGGATGACTACGCGCAGTGGCTCGACGGCCTGGTGCTGATGGGCGGCGCGGATATCTCGCCCGGTACCTACGGCGAGACGGCACTCAGACCGAACTGGAGCGGCGACCGCATCCGCGACGAGTACGAGATCGCACTGTCCAGGGCTTTTGTTGCCGCCGGCAAGCCGGTGCTCGGCGTGTGCCGCGGGCTGCAATTGCTGAATGTTGCGTTCGGCGGCACCCTGTACCAGGACATCATGACCCAGCTGCCGGGCGCGCGCGTGCATCGCGACGCGTCGATCTACGACCAGAACCTGCACACGGTCGAGTTCGTGCCGGGCACGCGGCTGGCGCAGATGTACGAGGGAACGCCGTCGGCGACGGTCAACAGCGTGCATCACCAGGGCATCAAGGATCTTGCCCAGGGGTTTGTCGTCGAGGCGCGCTGCCCGGACGACGACATCATCGAGGCGTTCCGCTGGACCGGACCGTCATATGTGGCCGGCGTGCAGTGGCACCCGGAGTTTCACGACTGGGAAAGCGAGCACGTGCTGAACGATGCGGCGATCCTGCAGGATTTTCTCGCGGCGGCGCGCGCGGCCCGGAAGTAGATGAGCGGAGACACCGGTGAGCGAAACATTCACGACACTGCTGTACGGCAAGGACACGCGCAACCCGCGCATCGCGCGCATCACGCTGAACCGCCCCGAGCGGTTGAATGCGATCTCGCCCGAGATGCCGGGCGAGATCCGCCGCGCGGTGCAACTGGCCAACGACGATGACGAGGTGCACGTGATCGTCGTGCAGGGCGCGGGCCGCGCGTTCTGTGCCGGCTATGACATGAAGGAATCAGCGGAAAGATCGGGCGACCACGAATGGCTGCAGAGCGAGATGCCGTGGGACCCGATGGTCGACTACAAGTGGATGAAGAGCGCCAACGACGACATCATGAGCCTGTGGCGCAGCTACAAGCCGACCATCTGCCGCGTGCAGCAATATGCGATCGCCGGCGGTTCCGACATTGCGCTGTCGTGCGACCTGCTGGTGATGGAGACTTCCGCGCGCATCGGCTACATGCCAACGCGCGTCTGGGGCTGCCCTTCCACGGCGATGTGGCTGTACCGCGTCGGCATGCAGCATGCGAAACGGTTGCTGTTCACCGGCGACACGATCGACGGCACGACCGCCAAGGAATGGGGCCTGGCGATCGATGCGGTCGCGCCTGAGAAGCTCGACGGTGCGGTCGATGCATTGGCAGAACGCATCGCCGGCGTGCCACGCGCGCAGTTGATGATGCAGAAGCTGATGATCAACCAGGCGTACGAAAACATGGGGCTGGCGTCGACGCAGATGATCGCCACCGTGTTCGATGGCATCACACGCCACAATCCGGAAGGCATGTGGTTCCGCGCGCACGCGGAGAAGCACGGCTTTCATTCGGCGGTCGAGTGGCGCGACTCGGGCCGGCCGATTCCGGAAGGCGAAGAGGCGCGGCAACTGGTGCGCCAACTGCGCGGCGAAACAAAGACGAAGTAGGACTCAAGAATGCTGAAAATCTCCAACCCTGCCAATGGCCGGACGATCGCCGAACTGCCGGACGACGATGCCGCAGCGATCGCGGCCAAGTACCGCGCGGCGAGTGCTGCGCAACCCGCATGGGCCGCAATGCCGCTCGCGCAACGGCTCGCTGCGATCCGCCGTTTCCGGGAAGGCATCGTGCGCGACCTCGAGAAGCTGGCCGCGATATTGACTTCCGAAGTCGGCAAACCGACCAAGCAAGCGCGCAACGAGCTGAACGGGCTTCTCGGCCGGATCGATTTCTTTCTCGCCGAAACCGAAGCGACCCTGAAGCCGCGCGACGTGTTCGATGAAAGCGGCATGCGCGAGCGCATCTCACATGAACCGCTGGGCGTGATCGCCAACATCTCGGCCTGGAACTATCCGTACTTCGTCGGCGCCAACGTGTTCGTGCCGGCACTCGCGACCGGCAATGCGGTGCTGTACAAGCCGAGCGAGTTCGCGACCCTGACCGGGCTGGAGATCGGCAACCTGCTGCACGCGAGCGGCGTGCCGCGGGATGCGTTCCAGGTGATCGTGGGTGCAGGGAGCGCAGGCGCCGCACTGCTGGCGCAGCCGCTCGACGGCGTGTTTTTCACTGGCAGCTATGCGACCGGCGCAAAAATCGCGCAGACCATCGGCCCGCGCATGATCAAGCTGCAGCTCGAACTTGGCGGCAAGGACCCGGTGTATGTCTGCGACGACGTCGATGTCGCGGCGGCCGCCGCCGGCACAGCGGATGGCGCGATGTACAACACCGGCCAGAGCTGCTGCTCGGTCGAGCGCATCTACGTGCACGAGAAGGTCCATGACGCATTCGTCGCCACGTTCGTCAAGGAGGTCAAGGGCTTCCGCATCGGTGACCCCACCAGCGAAGACACCTACATCGGACCGCTGACGCGTGCGCCGCAACTGGACGTGCTGGCCGATCAGGTCAGCGACGCGAAAGCAAAGGGCGCGAAGCTGCTGTTAGGCGGTGCGCGCATCGATCGGCCCGGCAACTGGTTCGAGCCGACGGTGTTTGTCAACGTCAACCACTCGATGAAGCTGATGCGCGACGAAAGCTTCGGCCCGGTCATCGGAATCCAGAAGGTCGCCAGCGATGAAGAAGCGGTGCGCCTGATGAACGACACCGAGTACGGACTGACCGCCGCGGTGTACACGAAGGATCGGGCACGTGCGGAAAAGCTGCTCGCACAACTGAATGCCGGCAGTGTGTACTGGAACTGCTGCGACCGCGTCAGCCCACGGCTGCCCTGGTCCGGCGTGGGCCACTCGGGGATCGGACTGACCTTATCGACCTACGGCATCGAGACTTTCACGCGGCCGAAGGCGTGGCACCTGCGGTCCGCATAGCCTCTACGCGAGCGCGGAACGCAGCCAGGTTCCGAACTGCCCGGCCGGCAACGCGCCGCTGACGCGCTCGGCGAGCTGGCCGTGGCGGAATAACGCGATCGTCGGAATGCTGCGGATGACGTAACGGCTGGTGATGTGCGGATTGGCGTCGGTGTCGATCTTGGCGAACAGCAGATTCGGCAGCTTGGATGCGGCGTTTGCAAACACCGGCGCGAACGAACGGCACGGCCCGCACCACCCGGCCCAGAAGTCGACCACGACGGGACGTGCGCTCGCCTCGATCACAGGCGAGAAGTTCTCGTCATTCAATGCCAGCGGCGCACCGGTCAGCAATTCACGCCGGCAGGTGCCGCATATCGGCGCCTCGTTGAAACGCGCCGACATCACGCGGTTGGCCGCGTGACAGTGCGGACACTCGAGGACGAAGCTTTCGACATGCGACATGCGTTGTACTCTGCGCGCACGGCCTGCAACAGACAATCGCCCCTGCGCGTGCCGCGCAGCTGCGTATGACCGAAGTCAAACCGCGTCAGTCCTCTGCTTCTGCCGTGCGCTTGCTCTTGAACTCGTTCGACAGCTGTGTCTGCACGCCGGGCGGCACCGCTTCGTAGTGCGAGAGCTCCATCGAATAACTGCCCTGCCCCTGCGTGATCGCCTTCAGGCGCCCAGCGTAGCCGTCAAGTTCGGACAGCGGCACCACGCCCTTGACCACCATCATGCTGCCGGCCAGGTTGTCGGTGCCGGTGACCTGGCCGCGTCGCGATGACAGATCGCCGGTGATGTCGCCCATCGCGACATCGGGCACCACGATCTCGATATTGACGATCGGCTCAAGAACGATTGGCCGTGCCTTGGGCAGTGCATCGAGCATCGCCTTGCGGCCGGCCGCGACAAAGGCGATTTCCTTTGAATCGACCGGGTGGTGCTTGCCGTCGTAGACCGTCACGCGCATATCCTGCAGCGGATAGCCGGCAACGAAGCCGCTCGTCAGTACTTCCCGCACGCCCTTTTCCACTGCCGGGATGAAGTTGTAGGGAATCACCCCGCCCTTGACGGCGTCGACGAACTCGAAGCCGGTGCCGCGCGGCAGCGGTTCCACCCGCAGGAATACCTCGCCAAACTGGCCGGCGCCGCCGGTCTGCTTCTTGTGGCGCGCATGGCCTTCGGCATTCCCATAGATCGTTTCGCGGTAAGGCACGCGCGGCGGCCGTGTGGTGACCTCGAGCCTGTACTGCGAATTCATCCGCTCCAGCACCGAGCGCAGATGCAGGTCGGACAGTCCGCGGATGACCGTCTCATTCTGTGCGACATCGTGCTCGATCGTCAGCGTCGGGTCTTCGGCCGCGATCCTGGTCATCACTTCGGAGATGCGGCCCTCATCACCGCGCCGCTTCGGTTCGATGGCCAGGCCGAACATCGGCCTGGGGAACTCCAGTGGCTTCATGTGGATCAGGTCTTCGTCGTGCGAGTCGTGCAGCACGCAATCGAACACGATCTCATCGACCTTTGCGACTGCACCGATGTCACCCGCGACCAGGCTCGGCACCTCGACCGTGTCCTTGCCCTGCAGCGCGAACAGGTGGCCGACCTTGAACGGCTTCTTGCCATCGCCGATGAAAAGCTGCGAATCCTTGGTGATCATGCCCTGGTACACGCGAAACACGCCGATCTTTCCCACGTACGGATCGTTGACCACCTTGAACACGTGCGCGAGCACGTGCTTCTTCGGATCCGGCTCGGAGCGGAACGATTGCGCATCCGCGCCTTCGCCTTTAGTGAAGAGCGGCGGATTCGCTTCGCCTGGATGCGGCAGGTGACGTGCAAAAACGTCGAGCAGCTCCGTCACGCCCGCGCCGGTTTTCCCGGAGACGAAACAGACAGGAATGATGTGGCCTTCGCGCAGCGCCTTTTCCAGCGGCGCATGCAATGTGGTCGGATCGATCGAGCCCTCTTCAAGGTAACGCAACATCGCTTCTTCATCGACTTCGACGATCTGCTCCATCACCTTGCGATGCACCTCGGCGACCGACTGGAAATCCGCTTCGCCGGAATCCTTCTCGAAGCAATCGATCACGCGATTGCCGCCTTCGGCCGGCAGGTTGATCGGCAGCACCTCGGGGCCGAACGCCTCCTGCAGCTGCTCGAGCAGGGCCGGCAGCTTGATGTTCTCATGATCGATCTTGTTGACCAGGATCATCCGGCACAGGTTGCGATGCTTGGCCCAGTCCATCATGCGCCGCGTGATCAGTTCAATGCCCGAAGCGGCATTGACGACCACCGCCACCGTCTCGACCGCATCGAGTGCGCCGATCGCCTGGCCAATGAAATCGGGATACCCCGGCGTGTCGATCAGGTGCATCCGCGTGCCGTTGTAGTCGATGTGCACCACCGACGCTCGCAGCGAATGCAGGTAGGTCTTTTCCAGCGGATCGAAGTCGCACACGGTGGAGCCGCGTTCGACGCTGCCCGTGGCGCCGATCATCTTGCTCTTGAACAGCAGGTGCTCCACCAGGGTGGTCTTGCCTGCGGCACCGTGGCCAACAATTGCGATGGTGCGCAGGTTTTCGGTGGCGAAAGCCATTGTCTCCCCTCTCTCGTGAATGCTCGGTGGAAACTATAGCGCCCGCCGCCATTTCGCTCATTTAAGCGTGACCACCGCCGGTTGAGCGGGCAGAATAGCGCCGACAAGAACCCAAAGGTACCGAGCGTTCGCGCGATTGGTTGCCGTAGCGCAGACCCGGACCAATGAATTGCATGCCCGGCGAACAAGCCCTGACCACGTTGACCGTGCCGCCTGCACATGCGCGCATCGTCATCATCGGCGGCGGCATCATGGGCTGCTCGGTCGCCTACCACCTGAGCGCGCTCGGCGAGCGCGATGTGGTCCTGCTGGAGCAGGGTCGGCTGACGTGCGGCACCACTTGGCACGCCGCCGGACTGGTCGGCCAGTTGCGGGCGCACGAAAGCATGACGCGGCTGATCCGCTATTCGACCGAGCTGTATTCGAAGCTCGAGGCGGAGACGGGGCTTGGGACCGGCTGGAAGCAGTGCGGCTCGCTCGCCGTCGCGCGCACCGCAGACCGGATGATCCAACTGAAGCGCACCGCGGCGGTCGCGCGTGCATATGGCGTCGCATGCGACGTGCTCTCGTCCGCCGAGGCTGGGAAGCTCTATCCGATCATGGAAACCGCCGATCTGCAGGGCGCCGTCTGGCTGCCCGGCGACGGCAAGGCCAATCCCGCTGATCTCACGCTCGCACTGGCCAAAGGTGCGCGCAACCGCGGCGTGAAGATCTGCGAAGGCATTCGGGTCACGCATGCCGAGCGCTTCGACAGCGAGGGCCGCAGCCGCGTCCGCACGCTTGACTGGCAAGCGAAGGACAGCTCGCGCGGACAGATCGAAGCTGACATCGTCGTGCTGTGCGGCGGCCAGTGGTCACGTGCGCTCGGCCGCGCGCTCGGGGTCGCGGTGCCGCTATTCTCGTGTGAGCACTACTACATCGTCACCGACTTGATCCCCGGCGTGCACCGCGATCTGCCGGTGATGCGCGATCCCGACGGCTATATCTACTTCAAGGAAGAAGTCGGCGGCCTGCTGATGGGCGGCTTCGAACCTGAGGCGACCCCGTGGCTGCAGAGCGCCGTGCATCGCGGAGGTATTCCGGAGAACTTCGAGTTCCAGCTGCTGCCCGACAACTGGGATGCGTTCCAGATCCTACTCGACAACGCCATGATCCGCGTGCCAGCGCTGCAGGAAGCGCAGGTCAAGCAGTTCTATAACGGGCCGGAGTCGTTCACCGCCGATAACAATTTCATCGTCGGACCCGCACCCGGGCTTGGCAACCTTTACGTTGGCTGCGGCTTCAACTCGATGGGCATCGCCTCGGCCGGTGGCGCGGGCAAGGCGCTGGCGGAGTGGATCGTGCAGGGCGAGCCGACGATGGACCTGTGGCCGGTCGACAGCCGTCGTTTTGCGCGCTTCAACGCCAACGAGCAGTGGCTGCCGGATCGCATCAAGGAAGTGCTTGGAATGCACTACAAGATGCCCTGGCCGAATCGGGAGTTGGAAAGCGCGCGGCCGTTCCGCCGCTCGCCGCTGTATTCGAACCTGCGCGACGCCGGCGCCTGCTTCGGTTCCAAGATGGGCTGGGAGCGCGCCAACTTCTTCGCGCCATCGCCGGCACAGGCGCGCATCGAATACGGCTGGGGACACCAGAACTGGCACCCGTGGGTCGCGGCTGAGCATCGTGCCTGCCGCGAGTCCGTCGCGCTGTTCGACATGACGTCGTTCGCCAAGCTGCTGGTCAAGGGCCGCGATGCGCATGCGCTGCTGCAATCGCTCGTGGCCAACGACGTGCCGAACACGCCGGGCCGCACCGTGTACACCGGCATGCTCAACGAGCGCGGCGGCTACGAGAGCGACTTCACGATCAGCTGCCTCGACCACAACGAGTACATGATCGTGACGGGAAGTGCGCAGGCGGTGCGTGATCGCGACGTGGTTGAGCGCGCGCTGTCAAAGCGCGGCCTGCGCTGCGAAGTCGTCGATGTGACACCGATGTTCGCGATGCTTGCGGTGATGGGGCCGAAGTCACGCGAACTGCTGATGCGCGTGTCCACCGCGGACTTCTCCAACGCTGCATTCCCGTTCGGCACGTCGCGGGAGATCGATGTCGGGTACGCGACGCTGCGAGCAAATCGGCTCACCTACGTCGGCGAGCTCGGCTGGGAGCTTTATGTGCCCGTCGAGTTCGCGGTCGGCGTTTACGAGCAGTTGATGAATGCTGGCCGCGATCTCGGCCTCGTCAATGCCGGTTACTACGCGGTCGATTCCCTGCGGCTCGAAAAAGGCTACCGCGCGTGGGGGCGCGAGCTGACCCCGGACATCAATCCGTTTGAAGCGGGGCTTGCCTTCGCAGTGAATTGGACCAAGGGCGACTTCGTCGGCCGCGCGGCGCTTGAAAGACTCAGGTCCTCAGGCGGCGCGAGCGCGGTCCGGCGCCGCGTCGTGGCGCTGGCCGTCGACGCGCCGCACACCAACCTGTGGGGCAACGAACTCATCCTGCGCGATAGCGCGCCGGTGGGATTCATCACCTCGGCCGCATTTGGACATACGATCGGCAGACCGGTCGCACTCGGACTGATCACGAATGCGGGCGGCGCGGCCGACAAGACGTGGATCGAAGCCGGGAGCTACGAAATCGATCTGGCCGGCGAGCGCTTTGCAGCAACGGTGTCGCTCAAGGCGCCGTACGATCCGGATAGTTTGCGGGTGAAGAACTGATCACAAAGGAGCGACCCATGCTCATCGGTGTACCCAAGGAAATCAAGGTCCACGAGTACCGTGTGGGACTCACGCCATCATCAGCGCGCGAAGTCGTCGCGCACGGACACCAGGTGCTGGTCGAGACCAAGGCCGGCGCCGGTATTGGTGCGACCGATGACGATTACCGGCGCGCCGGTGCGCAGATTGCAGATAGCGCGGCCGATGTCTTTCAGCGTGCCGAAATGATCATCAAGGTCAAGGAGCCGCAGGCCGCCGAGCGCGCGATGCTGCGCGATGGCCAGGTGCTCTTCACTTACCTGCACCTGGCGCCAGATCCGGAGCAGACGCACGACTTGATCAAGAGTGGCGCGATCTGCATTGCGTACGAGACGGTGACGTCGCCCACCGGCGGGCTGCCGCTGCTGGCGCCGATGAGCGAGGTCGCCGGCCGCATGAGCGTGCAGGCGGGTGCGCATTGCCTGGAAAAGGCCAGCGGCGGCATGGGTGTCCTGCTGGGCGGCGTGGCTGGCGTGCCGCCGGCTCGAATCGTGATCCTCGGCGCCGGCGTGGTCGGAGCAAACGCAGCGCAGATGGCGGTCGGCACCGGTGCACAGGTGGTGGTGATCGACAACTCGATCGACGCGCTGCGGCGGATGGATCGGCTGCTCGGCGCGCGCGTGATCACGGTGTTCTCGAATCGCGACAACGTCGAGCGCGAAGTGCTGCGCGCCGATCTGGTGATTTCCGGCGTGCTGATACCGGGCGCAGCGGCGCCCAAGCTTGTCACGCACGAGATGATCAGCAGGATGAAGAAAGGCTCGGTGATCGTCGATGTGGCGATCGATCAGGGCGGCAGCACCGATACGGCGCGCCCGACCACGCACGCCGAGCCGACCTATGTCGTCGACGGCGTGGTGCACTACATGGTTGCCAACATGCCGGGCGCGGTGCCGCGCACTTCGACCTACGCGCTGAATAACGCCACGCTGCCGTTCGCACTGCAACTGGCCGACAAAGGCTGGCGCGCAGCACTGAACGACAACGTGTACCTGAAGCACGGACTGAACGTCGCGCGCGGCAAGCTCACCTATCGCGCGGTCGCCAAGGCACTCAACCTCGACTACACGCCGCCGGATGCGGTGATTCTTTGATCGCTGGGATGCCAATCGACGGTCAGGCGCGATGACCCTGACCGTCTCCCTGGCGGTCCTGCTCGCGGCGCTGCTGCACGCGAGCTGGAACGCGATGATCAAGGGGAGCAGCGATGTTCTGCTTGACACCGCGGGCATCGTGGTCGGCGCCGGCGTGGTGGCGTTGCCGTTCCTCGCGTTTCTTCCGCTTCCGCCCGCGGCCGCGTGGCCGTATATCGCGACCTCGCTGGCGATCCACCTCGCCTATTACTACCTGATGGTCAGCGCATATCGCGTCGGCGACCTGACGCTGGTGTATCCGCTGATGCGCGGCGTGGCACCGTTGATCACGGGCGCGCTCGGCATCGTCTTGCTGCGCGAACTGCCGAGTGCGCTCGCCTGGATCGGCATGCTGCTGATCTCCGGCGGGGTGTTTGCGCTCGCCTTCCGCGCGCTCGGCCACGCACCCTCCAGGGCCGCGATTGGCTTTGCGCTGTCCAACGCCGCGGTGATCGCCGCCTACACACTGGTCGACGGCAAAGGCGCCCGCGTTTCGACCAACGTATGGAGCTACATCACGTGGCTGTTCGTGCTGGATGCGTTGCCGTTCGGCCTTTACATGCTGGCGCGGCATCGCGCGCGCTTTATCGGGTACCTGCGCGCAAACCCGGGCCGCGGCCTGGTCGGCGGCGGGTTGTCCGCAGCCGCGTACGCGATATCGGTGTGGGCGATGACGCAGGCACCAGTCGCGCTGGTCGCGTCGCTGCGCGAGACATCGGTGCTGTTTGCCACGCTGATTGGCGCACGTCTGCTCAAGGAGCACCTTTCTGCGCGCCGCTGGGCGGGCGTTATCGCGGTGGTCGTCGGCGTCATCGCGTTGAAGGTGGCTTGATTTGGTAAGGTTTGTCAGACATCGAGTGTGCAGGCACGAATCTGCGCAGGGAGACACCGTGGCACGCAGCTTCCATCACCTGAGCGGACTCGACGCGACTTTTCTTCACCTCGAGTCGCCCGAGATGCCGATGCATGTCGGCGGATTGCACCTGTTCGAGCTTCCGGCCGGCTACCAGAGCGATTTCCACGAAGAAGTGAAGCGCCACATTGGCAGCCGCATGCATCTGGCACCCGCATATCGCCGCAAGCTGGTGTCGATGCCGTTCGACCTGGCCAACCCGGTGTGGATGCGCGATCCGAACGTCGACCTTGATTACCACGTGCGTCGCATCGTGCTGTCGAAGCCGGGTTCGATGGCGCAGCTCGAGGCGTACGTCGGCCGCCTGCATTCGAGCCTGCTCGATCGCAGTCGCCCGCTGTGGGAGACCTACGTGATCGAAGGACTCGCAAGTGGCCAGGTCGCGATGTACTCGAAACTGCATCACGCGGCGGTCGACGGACAGGCTGCGGTGGAGCTGGCGAAGCTGATGTTTGATGTATCCCCTGCGGGACGGCACATCGAGCCACCGCTGCAGGAAGAATCCGAGGAAGAACCGACCGTGCGCGAGCTGCTGCAATCCGGCGCACGCAATTCGCTCGCGCAGCTGGGTCGCTTCGCGCAGCTGGTGCCGGCACTGGCGAAGGGCGGTGCCCGGCTCGCGGCTCATCGATTGCTGCCACCGCGGCTTGGCGGCAGTGGCGAAGGCCTGCCGAAGTTCTCACGCGGCCCGCGCACGCCGTTGAACGTCGCCATTACCAACCAGCGCAATTTCACCACCACCTCAGTGCCGCTCGCCGATGCAAAGCTGGTTTCGAAGGCACTCGGCGTCACGATCAACGACATCGTGCTCGCCACCTGCAGCGGCGCGCTGCGACGCTGGCTCGAGGAGCACGGCGGCATTCCCAACCAGCCGCTGGTGGTCGCAGTACCGTTCTCATTGCGCGAAACTGGCGATGCGTCGAGCAACAACCAAGTATCGATGATGCTGGCGGATCTGGCGACGCACCTGGAGGATCCCGCCGAGCGGCTGCAAGCGATCCGCGCCTCGATGCTCAAGGTCAAGGCGATCACGGGGTCGCTGCGGGCAGGCATCCCGACCGACTATCCATCGCTCGGCGCGCCGTGGCTGGTGAGCGGCCTGGCGGCGCTGTTCGGCCGCAGCAAGCTCGCCGACACGATGGCGCCGATTGCGAACGTGGTGATTTCCAACGTGCCGGGGCCGCAGGTGCCGCTTTATCTGGCCGGCGCGCGAATGACAAGCCACTTTCCGGTGTCGATCGTTGTGCACAGCATTGCGCTGAACATCACGGTGCAGAGCTATTGCGGGGCGATCGAGTTCGGCCTGACCGCGTGCAAGCGGGCGGTGCCTGATCTGGCGAAGTTCAAGGGTCATATTCAGGCCGCGGCCAACGAATACGCCGACATGGCGCACAGGGTGGCCGCGCCCGAGCAGCGCGCACCGGTGAAAAAGTCGCGAGCGACGCGCAAGCGCAACGGTGACGCCACGGTTGAATCCACCGCGGTCGCGCCTGTGCGTGTGCGCAAGGCGCGCTCCGCGAAGTCGCGCCACAAGGAAGCCCCGCATTGAAAGCCCCGCGCACCCGCAAACAGTCAACTGCAAGACCCGCACGCACCGCGGCGCGGATGGCGCAGGAGTCCGCCGCGATCAAAAGAGCGGTTGAGTGGGAACGCGGGGCGATCGGCGCGCCATCGCTGCTGTTGCTGGCGCTTGAATGGCGTGCGCCGCTGGAGTACAGCGCCTCCATCGCGACGCTGCCATGGCTGCAGCGCGCACCGGTTGGCGATGGCCATTCGGTGCTGGTATTTCCGGGTCTTATCGCCGGCGACCTGTCCACCGCCGCGCTGCGCGCTTATCTGCGCGGACGTGGCTACGACGTGCACGGCTGGCAGCAGGGTCTGAATCTGGGCGCGCGCGCCGGTGTGATCGAAGCCTGCCTTGACCGCGTCAATCAGCTTGCAGACAAATCGGGGCGCAAGATCAGCCTGATCGGGTGGAGTCTGGGAGGAATCTACGCGCGCGAGATCGCCAAGGATCTGCCCGACCTCGTGCGCTGCGTGATCACGCTCGGCACGCCGTTCAATGGTCAGGCTCGCGCCACCAACGCGTGGCGTCTGTATGAATTCGCCGCTGGCCACCAGATCGACCATCATCCGCGTCGGCCGCACATACACAAGGCGCCGCCCGTGCCGACCACCTCGTTATACAGCCGCACCGACGGCGTCGTCGCGTGGCAGTGCTGCATGAATGACGCGTTTCCGAACGCGGAAAACATCGAAGTCATCGCCAGCCACTTCGGCATCGGCATGAATCCGGCCGCGATGTATGCGATCGCCGATCGGCTGTCGCAACCGGAAGGCAAATGGCAGCCGTTCCACCGCGAAGGCTGGCGCGCAATGGTATTTCCGGAACCGGCGCCGACCGAGTAACCCGACCGAAGGGATCACAGGACCGATGCCACGCGTCACCGCCAATGGCATCCAGATTGAGTACGAATCGCACGGCGACCCGAAGCGCCCGGCGATCGTTCTCATCATGGGGCTGGGCATGCAACTGGTTGCATGGCCGGACGAAATGATCGAGGGACTGGTTGCGCGTGGCTTTCGCGTCGTGCGCTTCGACAACCGCGACGCCGGCCTGTCGACCCAGTTCGATGATCGCCCGACCGGACCCTTGATGGCCGCCTTCATGCGCTGGACCTTTGGCTGGTCGGTGCCAGCGCCCTACCTGCTCGACGACATGGCCACCGATACGATCGGGCTGCTCGATGCACTGAGTATCTCCCGCGCGCACATGGTCGGCGCCTCGATGGGCGGCATGATCGCGCAACTGCTCGCGATCAAGTCGCGCGAGCGTGTGATGTCGCTGACCTCGATCATGTCGAGCAGCAGCGCGCGCCGACTTCCTCAACCGAAACTCGACGCATTCTTTGCGCTCACCAGGCGGCCGGATGGCGAGGCCAGCCTCGATGACCTGGTCGATCACTACGTCGCCCTCTTTCGCGTGATCGGCAGCCCCGGCTACGTCACCCCGCTGCCGCAACTGCAGGAGCGACTGCGGCGCGGACTGGCGCGCGCGTACCGCCCGATGGGGACGCTGCGCCAGATGATCGCCATCCTGGCCTCCGGCGACCGTTCGCTGTCACTGCCGCAGATCACCGCGCCCACGCTCGTGATTCATGGCGACGCCGATCCGCTGGTGCCGGTCGCGCATGGCGAAGACACTGCGGCCAAGATCCCCGGCGCAACGCTTAAGATCATTCGCGGCATGGGCCATGACCTGCCGCCGGCGCTATTGCCGCAACTGACCGAGCTGATCGCGGCGCACTGCGCAGCCGCGGGCTGACGATGCGCCGCACAGCAGCGGTCGGGCTCTAAGCCGCCTTGCGCACTGCCGTCGCCGGCGCCGCGCTGCGAATGCCCATGTCCTTCAGTGTCTCGGCCACCGCGCTGACGACGTTGCGCATTTCATTGGGGTCGATTGCGCCGATACAGCCGATGCGAAACGTTTCCACTTGCGTGAGCTTGCCCGGATACAGGATGTAGCCGCGCTCGCGCGTCTTCGCATAAAAGGACTTGAAATCGTACGCCGGATCGGCCGGCGCGTGAAAGGTGACGATGATCGGCGCCTGCATCTCTGGCCGCAAGAACGGCTGGAAGCCGAGCGTGCGCATGCCGTCGATCAAGGTGGCGCAGTTCTTCGCGTAGCGCGCGCCGCGCACGGGTTGCCCGCCCTCGACCTTGAACTGATCGACCGCAGCGCGCAACGCCGCGACCACGTGCGTGGGCGGGGTGTAGCGCCACTGCGTGGTTCTCTGCATGTAGACGTACTGGTCGTTCAGGTCCATCGCCAGCGAATGCGAGTTGCCGGCGCAGCCTTCGACGACGCTCTTCTTCATGATCACGAAGCCCATGCCCGGCACGCCTTCCAGGCACTTGCCGCTGGCGGCCACAAGCGCGTCGAACGGTACATCCCTGACATCGATCGGCAGGGCGGCAAACGAGCTCATCGCGTCGACGATCAGACCCTTGCCCATCCGCTTGCACACCTGCGCGATGCCGGCGAGATCGTTCAGGATGCCGGCCCCCGTCTCACAGTGAACCTGGGCTACGTGCGTTATGGTCGGATCGGCTTTCAGCGCGGCCTCGACAGCCGCCGCTGTCGCCGGCTGATCTTCCGGTACCGCCAGATCGACGACGGCGCGGTTCAGATACTTACAGATCTTGACGATCCGCGCGCAGTACGCGCCGTTGTTCGGCACCAGCACCTTGCCGTTGCGAGGCACGACGTTGCCGATCGCCGCCTCGACCGAAAACGTGCCGCTGCCCTGCAGCGGCACGCACACGCAATCATCACCGCCGTTGACGACATCGACCAGGTCACGGCATAACGACAGGGTGATCCAGTTGAAGCTCTCGTCCCAGGAGCCCCAGTCACGCAGCATCGCCTGTTTGGTTTCGAGCGAAGTCGTCAACGGACCAGGCGTCAGAAGAATTGCGTCGTTTCCGCGAATCATGAAAGCCTCCGAGAAGATTCGAACCTGGATCTTTACGGATTCTCGCCGGCGGCGAGCCGTTGGTTGATATCGGCGATGACTGCGGGCAGGTCCCGCAGATCGTCGATCACATAGTGAGCACCGCTTTCCTTGATGAGCTTTTCCTTGGAAGCTCGCTCCCGGGCTTCCAGTTCCGCTGTGCTCATCTTTCTCACCGCGTCCCAGCTGTCGGCGACATAGTTGCTCCACTTGGAAACGCCCACCCGCCAGCACAGCGGCGCGCCCTCGCCGGCGCCCGAGACGGTGTCGTCGACCTTGACCGTGCGGCGCATGGCATTCTGCAAGTTGTACACGCCGAGGCGCTCCAGATTCTTGATCACCATGTATGCGGTCGGTCGCGGCATCTCAACCTCGTTGCCGGCGCACGCCGTGTCAGGCACAAATCCCTGTTTGGCAGCACCGGCCAGCAGCAGGTCAAGCATGTCGCGTGTAAAGCCGGTGGTCACACCGATCTTGATGCCCTGTTTCTGCATGTTCTTTACCACCTCGCCCACGCCCGGCAGCAGTTCGTGATAATTGCCCTTGCGCAGGAGAGCGAGCTGAGTCGGGACGAAGTCGGCGAACATTGCATCGACATCCGACTGATTCGGTTCGCGTTTGAACTTGGCCATGAAACGCTCACGGACCGAAGGAATCTGCGTGATCGCCCTGATGTGCAGGTCCTTGCGCAGTCCCATCGGCGCGCGCGCTTCGGGCATGGAGATCTCGAGGCCGTAATTCCTGAACACCTCGACGAACACGATCGCGGGCGCATCGACGTAGCGGTCCATCGTCGTACCCGAACAGTCCAGCATCACATAGCCGACGTTGCGCTGCGTGTTCTCGGCGTCAAACCTCTGCTGCTGGGCCGCGGCATGCCGGACATCCTCCGGCACGCGACCTACGGGCGAAAGCCGGGCAATCAGGGACTGGGTCATCAAAAGCTCCTGTGTGACAGATCCTAGTTGCGGGCCGTGCGGCGCCACGCCTGTGTCTGTCGGATCAGCCACCATTCGACCATGAAGAACAATGCAGTCACGACGGCCGAGGTCGCGACGATCAAGGTCGCCATCGCTGCGGCCGGGCCGACCGCGCCGGCCTCGTCGAGCTGCAAAATCGAGATCGCCGCCGGCATCGTCTTTGGTGAATAGAGGAAGACGACGCACGAGATCGTCGTCATCGCGTTGACGAAGTAGTAGCGGCTGATGTCGACGACCGCCGGCAGGCAGACGGGCACCGTCACGCGCCAGAACGTCTTGTAGAACGGCACCTTCAGTGACGCCGATACCGACTCGAACTCGTTGTCGAGCTGCTTGAGCGCGGTCACCGCGGTCAGATGACTGGACGAATAGAAGTGCACGATCGTCGACGCCACCAATATCGTCATCGTGCCGTACAGGACATTCAGCGGATTGGCCGGGTGATTGAAGAACAGGATATAGCCGATGCCGAGCACCATTCCCGGCACCGCCATCGGCATCATTGCCTGCAGCTGGATCAACGGTCGCAGCCAGTCGGCACCGCGCGTCTTCTCCACCCAGTAGCCGCCGGCAAACGTGATCGCCGCGCCCAATCCCGCGCACCAGGCGGCCATCACCACGCTGTTGCGCCAGGCGTTGTCGACCCCCGCCTCTTCGAACCCGTACGTGTAGTGATTAAGCGTAAATGAAAGGTTATAAGGCCAGACCTTGACGAACGATCCGAACACCGCCATGCCGAGGACGAGCAGCAGCAGCGCACACATCAGCACGACGTACAGCAGCAGCGCGCCATCACGGACCAGCGACGGCCGTGCGGAGTACGGCACGCTGCGTGCGGTCAACAGCGCCTTCTGCCTGGTACGCACCACGTAGTCGATGAAGAACGCCGCCACGGCGGGCAGCAGCAGGATCAGGCCCACCACCGCACCCATCGAAAAGTTCTGCTGCCCGATCACCTGCTTGTAGATGTCGATCGCCAGCACGCTGGTATTGCCGCCGATCACCTTGGGCACGCCGAATTCCGACACCGCCATGGTGAACACGACCATGGCCGCCGAGATCAGCCCGTAGCGCGCGCCGGGCAGCGTGATGGTGATGAACTTGCGCCACTCCGAAGTTGCCATCGAATCGGCTGCTTCATACAGGCGCGCGTCCGACAGCGCCAGCGCCGCGAGCAGAATCATCACCGCATGTGGAAAGGACGCGAACGTCATTGCCAGCACCATGCCCGGCATGCCGTAGACGGTCGTCAATCCGAACCAGCCGAGCACGCCCTTCAGCCAACCCTGGTTGCCGAACAGGTAGATGAAGGACAGGGCCGCAAGCAACGACGGCGCCAGGATCGGGATCATCGCGATGTTGCGCCACAGGCTCTTGGCCGGAATGCAGCTGCGCTGGATCGCGTAGGCGAACACAAACGCGAGCGGCACGGTGGCGAGTGTGGTCAGTCCGGCGAAAGTGAGCGTATTGGTCGCGGAGTGCGAGAACGCCGGTGAGCCGAAGTAAGTGATGAAGTTGGCGAGGCCGACGAAGGCGCCGCTGCGATCGTCCAGACTGCGCACGAGCAACGTTGCCAGCGGGACGGTGAGAAAGACCAGCAACGCCAGCGCCAGCAGCACGAGGCCGCCGCGCGCGGCGAGCGCCTCGCTCCAGAGCGCCAATTTGCGCGGCGCAAACGACTGATCGAGCGCAACGCTCATGGCGCAAGCGTAAACACGCGGAAGCGCTCTGGACGCAGCGCCAGCGGCAGTCGCGCACCGGCGCGAATGCCCATTTCGAGCGCCTGGTTGAGCGAGAAATAGATTGTCATGCGCTGGCCGTCAAAACCATCGACGTCGACCTGCGCGAAACAGAACGTGCCCAGGAAGTCGAGGTTGCGCACTGTCGCATGCAACGCGTTCGGCATCGATTCGACCGGACCGGTGTCCGACAGGATCCGGTCCTCCGGCCGCAGGTAGAGGCGGACGTTGGTTCCGGCATCGACGCCGTCGGCGGTGGTCGTCAACTCCACTTGTCCGACCCGAAAACGCCCGCCACCCAGTGCGACCGCCTTGAGCACATTGACTTTGCCGAGGAAGTCGGCCACGAACGGAGTCGTCGGCCGCTCGTAGGCATCGAGCGGTGTGGCGACCTGCTCGATCACGCCGTGGTTCATCACGACGACACGATCCGCCATCGACAGCGCTTCTTCTTGGTCGTGCGTGACCATGATCGTGGTCACCTTGAGGCGCTGCTGCAACTGCCGGATCTCGCCGCGCAGCCGTTCGCGCTCCTTGGCATCCAGCGCCGACAGCGGCTCATCGAGCAGCAGCAGGCTCGGCGAGGTTGCCAGCGCACGCGCGAGCGCTACGCGCTGCTGCTGCCCCCCTGACATCTGCGCCGGATACTTTGGCCCCGCGTCGGGAAGGCCGACCAGTGTCAGCAGTTCCTTCACGCGCGACTCGATCTCCGCACGCTGCTTGCGCCGGTTGACCAGGCCGTAGGCGACGTTGGCGCGGATGGTCAGGTTCGGAAACAGCGCATACGACTGGAACACGATGCCGTAGTCGCGCGCCGCCGGCGGCGCGGTTGACACATCGCGCCCGTTCTGGATCACGCGGCCCCGCGTCTGCGGCTCGAGCCCGGCGATGATCCGCAACAGCGTGGTCTTGCCGCAGCCTGACGGACCGAGAAAGCAGACCAACTCGCCGGAGATGATCGAAAGATCGATCGCCTTCAGCGCCACGAACGCACCGAAGGCCTTGTGAATTCCCTCCAGTCGCAGCGCCTCAGTCATTTCGGCCAATCCGTGAAAACGCCGCGATGAGCCGCCGCGCAGCGGTCAGCTCGAACGCGGCGGGTTACTCCGGCGCGCAACGCGCGTCCGGAATAACGCTACTTGGGAGCCGCCTTCGATTCGTACCGCTTGCTCCATTCCGCCAGGATGCGGTCACGATTCTTCGCCGCCCACGCGAAGTCGTTCTTGACCAGCCGGCTGCCGTAATCGGCGGGCACGTTCGGCAGCGGCTTCGACAGCGCCGGCACCGCAACGATCGCGAAGTTCGCCGCATATAGCGCCATCGCATCGTCCGACGCCGCCCAGTCCATCAGCTTCTGCGCAGCCGCCAAGTTCTTGGTGCCCTTGTGGATGGCGATTGCCTCCAGATCCCAGCCCAGGCCTTCCTTCGGGAACACGAGCTCGATCGGCTTGCCCTGCGCCTTCTCGCGATTGGCGCGATACTCAAATGAAATTCCGACCGTGAACTCGCCGTTGGCGGCCGACGCGCATGGACGTGACCCTGAGTGCATGTACTGCGCGATGTTCTCGTGCAGTCCGTCCATGAACTTCCAGCCATCGGCCTCGCCCCACATCTGCAGCCACGCCGATACGTCGAAAAACCCGGTGCCGCTTGAGGCAGGATGCGGCATCACGATCTGTCCCTTGTAGGCAGGTTTCAGCAGATCGCGCCACGTCTCGGGCTTCGGAATGTTGCGTTTCGCGGCCTCGACCGTGTTGAAGCAGATCGTCGCGCCCCACACGTCCATGCCGACCCACGCGGGCGGATTCTTCGAGTCGCGATATTGCGCGGCGATCCGGTTCAGCCCCGCCGGCGCATACGGCACCAGCATTCCCTCGGTGTCGAAGATTGCCAGGCTGGTCGCGGCCACCCCCATCACGACGTCGGCCTTCGGGTTCGCCTTCTCGGCCAGCAGCTTGGCAGTGATCACACCGGTGGAATCGCGTACCCAGACAATTTCGATGTTCGGATTGGCCTTCTCAAAACCAGCCTGGTAGGCCTTCAACTGGTCGGTTTCCAGCGCGGTGTAGACGGTCAACTGCGTCTTTTGCGCCGAGGCGCCCAGCGCAAAAAGCGAACCGATCAGGCCGGCAGCCAGGCCGGCCACGAGACGATGCAAAGCCATGGAATTCCTCCTCATTGGAACTGCACGCAACGTGCACCCGCGGCTGCGGGCAACGCAAACATGGAGTTTACGAACTGCGGTTGACGGCGTGGTGACAGCGTCGACACCCCGCCGTATCCGCGCCGCCGATGCAGCAGCGCAGGCAGTCTACGCAGCGCGCTTTTTCGTTGTCAATTGTCTTTTGCAGATTGTAGACAATCGGTGCAGTGCACCCTAAACTGCGCGGCATGCCGCGTGCTCCTCTTGCCTCGCCGCGGAGCGAGGTCAATGTCGTTGCGCATCCGACCATCGCGTTGCTGCGCACGCGCTCGCTTGCCTCTGCGGCGCAGCAGGAGATCGAGCGCATGATCCTTGCCGGTGAACTGGCGCCGGGAACCAAGCTCACCGAGGCCTGGTTGTCGGAGAAGCTCGGCGTCTCGCGCGGGCCGGTTCGCGAGGCGTTTCGCATGCTTGAAGAGGCGGGCCTGGTGCGGCAGGAAAAGAACCGCGGCGCATTCGTGCGTGACATTCCGCTCGAAGAGGCAATCGAGATCTTCGATCTGCGCGCCGTGATGGATGAATTGGTCGGCCGCAAGGTGGCCGCCGTTCTGACGGCCGAACAGGCAAGACGCCTTAAGTCGTTGCTGGATCAGATGGAACAGGCCGCGCGCGTCGACGATGCCGATGCCTATCACCTGCTGAACCTGCAATTCCATGACCAGCTGGTCGAGTTCGCGGGCAATCGCAAACTGTCGGCGATCTATCGCAAGCTGGTCAAGGAACTCGCGTTATTCCGCCGCCGCAACCTGGCGCAGCGGCAGGCGTTGTCGCATTCGGTGGCGGAGCATCGGCAGATCGTGAAGGCGATTCAATCCGGCGACGCGGAGGCCGCAGGCGGCGCAATGTACGCGCACGTGATCGCCAGCAAGGAACGCATGCTGCAGGCGGAGTCCGACCGCCAGCGGCCGGCACGTGCGCGCACCGGATCCAGACGGGGTTAGGCTCGATGCTCGAAGTCAACGGCCGCCGCTACGCGGAACCGAAGCAGCCCACTGTCGTGATCTGCGTCGATGGCTGCGAACCTGACTACATCGCGCAGGCGGTTGCGGCGCGACAGATGCCCACGATGAAGCGCTGGCTGGCCGAGGGCACCGCGCTGATCGCCGACTGCGTGGTGCCGAGCTTCACGAACCCGAATAACCTGTCGATCGTCACCGGGGCACCGCCGTCGGTGCACGGTATCTGCGGCAATTATCTGTACGACCCGGAGGCGGACGCCGAGGTCATGATGAACGACCCTAAATGGCTGCGCGCGCCGACCCTGCTGGCGCGCCTGACCGACGCTGGCCACGCGGTGGCGGTGGTCACCGCCAAGGACAAGCTGCGCAAGTTGCTCGGCCACGGGATGCGCGGCATCTGCTTTTCGTCAGAGAAGGCAGATCAGGCCAACCTGGCTGAAAACGGGATCGACGGCGTGTTGCCTCTGGTGGGCATGCCGGTGCCGAGCGTCTACAGCGCCGAGCTTTCCGAATTTGTCTTCGCCGCCGGCGTGCGCCTCCTTGAAACACGCCGACCTGCCGCGCTTTACCTGTCGACCACCGATTACGTCCAGCACAAGCACGCGCCGGGCGACATGGTCGCCAACGCTTTCTACGCGATGATGGACCGCTATCTCGCGCGCATGGAAGCGCTCGGCGCGGTGGTGGCACTGACGGCCGATCACGGAATGAACGCGAAGACCAAGCTCGACGCCACTCCGAACGTCATCTTCCTACAGGACGTGATCGATGGCTGGATCGGCGCCGGACGCGCGCGCGTGATTCTGCCGATCACCGATCCTTACGTTGTTCATCATGGCGCACTCGGTTCGTTCGCGACCATTTATCTTCCGCAGGATGCGGTGCCGAGGGTGAAGGACAAGCTCGATGCCAGCTTCGGCATTGAGCTGGTGCTGACGCGCGCGCAGGCCGCTCTTCGCTTTGAGATCCCGGCCGACCGCATTGGCGATCTCGTGATCGTGTCGGAGCGCAGCGTCGTGCTCGGCTCGGCGAAGTCTCGCCACGACCTGTCGCAACTTGAGCGGCCGCTGCGCTCGCATGGCGGCACTTCAGAGCAGCGCGTGCCGCTGATCGTCAACCGGCGCATCAGCGGCCTGGACGACAGCCGGCGCTGGCGCAACTTCGATGCGTTCGACCTGGCGCTGAATTACGCCCAATGAGCGCCCCGCCGCCGATCAGGCACGAAAGCCTGCGCATTGCCGGCGCCAAGGTCAGGTGTGAGCGCAGTTTCGAGGTGCGTTATCCGTACACCGGCGAAGTGATCGCGACCGTGCCAAAGGCCACGGTCGACGACGTGAAGCGCGCTCTTTCGATCGCCAGGAACTTCAGAGGCAAGCTCAGTCGACACGATCGCTACCGGATTCTGATGCACACGCGCGAGATCATCACTGCACGCAAAGACGAGATCGCGCGCGGCATCACGCTCGAATCGGGGTTGTGCCTGAAGGACACGCTCTACGAGGTCGGACGTGCCAGCGATGTGCTGCTGTTCGCCGCCAATCAGGCACTCATCGACGATGGCCAGGTGTTCTCGTGCGACCTTACACCGCACGGGAAAAGCCGCAAGGTCTATTCGCTGCGCGAGCCGCTGCAGGGTGTGATCTCCGCGATCACGCCCTTCAATCACCCGCTGAATCAGGTGATCCACAAGGTCGCGCCCGCGGTTGCAACCAACAACCGCGTCGTTCTGAAACCCAGCGAGAAGACGCCGCTGGCGGCGTTCGTGCTGGCCGATGCGCTGTACGACGCGGGCCTGCCGCCGGAGATGCTGAGTGTCGTCACCGGCGATCCGCGCGAGATTGCCGACGAGCTGCTGACGAACGACGATATCGATCTCGTCACGTTCACCGGCGGCGTCGCGATCGGCAAGTACATCGCTGCCAAGGCGGTCTACAAGCGGCAGATCCTCGAACTCGGCGGCAACGATCCGCTCATCGTGATGGAGGACGCCGACATTGAGGAGGCGGCGACGCTGGCGTCCAGCGGCTCCTACAGGAATTCGGGCCAGCGCTGCACGGCGGTCAAGCGCATGCTGGTGCACGAAAGGGTCGCCGATCGGTTTGTCGAACGGCTGGTCGAAAGAACGAAGGCGATCAAATATGGCGACCCGCTCAATCCCGCCACCGAGATGGGCACTGTGATCGACGAGGCGGCCGCGATCGAGTTCGAAGTGCGCGTCAACGACGCCATCGCACAGGGCGCGCGACTGCTTGCGGGCAACCTGCGACGCGGAGCACTTTATGCGCCCACGGTGCTCGACCGCGTGACCCCAGAGATGAAGCTCGTCAGGACCGAAACCTTCGGTCCGGTTTCTCCGGTCATCCGCTTCCACGATATCGAAGAAGCAATTCGCATTGCAAACTCCACCGCGTACGGACTGTCCTCGGCCGTTTGTACGAACCGGCTTGACTACATCACCCGCTTCGTCGCCGAATTGAACGTTGGAACCGTGAACGTGCGTGAAGTCCCGGGTTATCGACTCGAACTCACGCCTTTTGGCGGCATCAAAGACTCTGGACTCGGATACAAGGAAGGCGTGCAGGAGGCAATGAAGAGCTTCACCAACGTCAAGACTTATTCGCTGCCCTGGTGAACCCGCTGGACTGAAGTGCAAGCCCTGCTGAATCTGCTCGCCGCCGTCGCCCTTCTCGTCTGGGGCACGCACATCGTGCGCACGGGCGTGCTGCGCCTGCTCGGCGCCAACCTGCGCCAGGTTCTGCGCGGCAGTTCGGACCGGCGATTCATGGCGTTCGTCGCTGGCATCAGCGTGACCGGACTGCTGCAAAGCTCGACCGCGACCGCGCTGCTGGTGTCGAGCTTTGTCGCGCAGGGCGTGATCGCGACCTCCGCCGCACTGGCGGTGATGCTGGGCGCCGACGTCGGCACGGCGCTCATGGTGCAGTTGTTCTCGTTGAACCTTTCCTGGCTGGCACCGATCGCGATCATCGCCGGCGTGATCGTATATCTGTCGAAGAAGAACGAGCGCGCCGGCCAGGTCGGCAAGGTCGTGCTCGGACTGGGCGTGATGATCCTGGCGCTGCAATTGATCGTGCAGTCGACTGCGCCCCTGACGCATGCGGCCGGGGTCAAGGTCCTGTTCGCACAATTGACCGGTGACATGCTGATGGACGTGCTGGTGGGCGCGCTGTTTGCGATCGGTTTCTATTCGAGTCTTGCGGTCGTGTTGCTGACGGCAACGCTGACCGCATCCCACGTGCTGTCGCTGCCGGTCGCGCTTGCAATCGTGCTCGGCGCCAATCTCGGCGGCGGCGTTCTGGCGTTGCTCACGACACTGCGCGCCGAACCGGCGGCGCGCCGGGTGCCGCTGGGCAACCTCGTTTTCAAGCTTGTCGGCTGCGCGATTGCGCTGCCACTGCTGTCGTACGGACTGGTCTGGTTGACCAGGCTCGACGCCGATCCGAAAGCCATCGTCGTCAACTTCCACCTCGCCTTCAACCTGATGATCGCCCTGCTGTTCATCCAGTTCGTCGGCCGTTCGGCTCAACTGGTGGAACGCCTGTTGCCCGCGCTCAGGGCCACTGATGCGCCGGGGACGCCGAAGCATCTCGACCCGATTGCGCTGTCCACGCCATCGCTGGCGATCGGCAATGCGGCGCGGGAGGCGATCCGCCTTGCCGACGTGGTGCAGGACATGCTCGACGGTCTGCTCAAAGTGCTCAAGACCAACGACTTCAAGATGGCCGAACGGCTGCGCGCGCGCGACGACGAGATCGATCGCCTGTACACCGCGATCAAGCTGTACATGACGCAGGTCAGCCGCGAGGCGCTGGAAGCAGGCGAATCAAAGCGCTGGGCCGATATCATCCAGTTCACCATCAACATGGAGCATGCCGGCGACATCATCGAGCGCGTGCTGATCGATGTGGCGGAGAAGAAGATCGCGCATGGGCTTTCATTTTCCGAGGCGGGCATGCTCGAGATCGAGGATCTGCACACGCGCCTCATCGGCAATCTCCAACTGGCCATGGCCGTGTTCCTGCACGGCGATTTGAAGACTGCGCAGCAATTGATCGCCGAGAAAGTGAATTTCCGCGAACTGGAGATGCACTACGCCGACACGCACCTGCAACGGCTCTCGGGCAATACACCGCAGTCGATTGAAACGAGTTCGCTGCACCTTGACCTGCTGTCGGACTTCAAGCGCATCAACTCGCTGTTCTGCGGAATGGCGTATCCGATCCTCGAGCAGGCCGGCGTGCTGTCGAAGACCCGTCTGGTCGGAGAACAGCCGGCGCTGTTCGCCGCCGACGAAAAGCGGCCCGCGTGAAGGGCATGCAACGACAGCATATGAGGTCCTGCGACTGATGCTCCATAACGCCGCGGCCCGCACGGCGGCGCACATTCACTCATGAAGGATTGGAAGCGATTCACTTGTACCGCCAGCCCCGCTGAGCAGCGCGAATTCATCCCATTCATTCACGAGTTGATCGGCGCCGCCTTTTCGGTGATCCGCCCGTTTTTTCTCAGCGGCACGACGGTAATGACGAAAGGCGACGCGAGCCCGGTTACGCTGGCCGATCGCGGTGCGGAGCAGGCGATGCGCGCCCTGATCGAGGCACGCTATCCCGAACATAGCATTCTGGGTGAGGAGTTCGGCGCCAAAGCCGGCCGCGGCTATCGCTGGATACTCGATCCGGTTGATGGCACGCGCGCCTTCATCACCAACTGTTTTCTGTTCGGAACCCTGATCGCGCTCGAACGTGACGATGGCGCGGGTTTCAAACCCATTCTTGGCGCGCTGGCGCACCCGGCCGCCGGGGTTGCATTGATCGGTCATGCGAAGCAGACGCGGCTGTATGCAAGCGACGGTTCACAGCGCGCAGTGCAGGTCCGATCATGCTGGCAACTCGAAGAAGCCACGGTGCTCGCGACCACGCACTGGTCCACCGGCGAGCAGCGGGCGGGAGCATCGATCGAGAACGTGATCCGACGTGCGAAGCTGTATCGCACCTGGGGCGACTGCTTTGGCTACTTTGCGCTGTGCACCGCGGGCGCCGATGTGATGCTCGATCCGATGCTGGCCTATTGGGATGTCGCGGCCGTCGTGCCGATTGTCGAAGGCGCGGGCGGCCGGGTCACCAGCTGGCGCGGCGGCGATCCTCTCGAGGATCCCTCGCTGCTTGCCACGGCCGGCTTGCTGCACGACGAAATCCTGCAGATCGTGCAGGCGGCGAGCTGAGCTTCAGTCCGTCTCGACGCCGATACCGATCATCCGGACCTCGAACTTGGCCGCTATGGCGGTACGAAGCGTGCTGGTGAGTCGGCGCGCAGCTTCGTCAGTTGTGATCGGGGTCGATCTAGAACGGAATGTCGTCGTCCATTTCGCCGATGCTCTGGGTCGGCTTGGCGGCCGGCTTGGCGCCTGATGACCGCGCTGGTGCCGGCTCATCGGCATCGCTGCCGCCGCCCATGCCTTCACGCGAGCCGAGCATCTGCATGTTTTCCGCGACGATTTCGGTGGTGTACTTCTCCACACCTTCCTTGTCAGTCCATTTGCGGGTGCGCAAGCGGCCCTCGACATAGAGCGGACGGCCTTTGCGCAGATATTCCCCGGCAATTTCAGCAAGGCGGCCAAAGAAGACAACCCGATGCCACTCGGTCTCTTCCTGCTGTGCCCCGCTCGCGTCCTTGTACTTGCGCGTGGTCGCAACTGACACGTTTGTGATCGCAGCGCCATCCGCGCTGTAGCGAGTCTCCGGATCGCGCCCGAGATTGCCGATCAGAATGACCTTGTTCACCGATGCCATTGTCTGTCCTCCGTCCCCACCGCGTTGATTCACCGATCATACCGACTGCTGCAGAGGGATCGGCGTGGCCGCCTTCGACCTGAGGCGGTTGACGATTCAGCAGCCGTGCGCGTTGGTTCATCCGCGATAACGGGATTACGTCGCAGTCTGCCCCTGGCGTGGCGGCCGGCCGCTAGTCTCCCGCCCCATGTCCCGATTTCTGGCCACCCTGTTCTGCGGCTGGCTCGCGTTTGCCGGCGCGCACGCCAAGCTCAGTGCAGTGCGCCTGGAAGCGGGCGAGACGATCACGCTCGATGGCCGCCTGGACGAATCCGCGTGGCGCCGCGCGCCGGTCCATGACGAGTTCATTCAGTACGACCCGCCCGCGAACAGCGCACCGCCGGTTCGCACGACAGTGCGGATCGCGTATGACCACACCGCCCTTTATGTCGCCGTGCAGGCGTTCGATCCCGGTCCGTCGCAAATGCGCGCGCCGTTTGTCCGCCGCGACAAGGTCTTTCGCGACCAGGATTTCGTCGTGCTCTTTGTCGACCCAATCGGACTTCGTAAGTCGGCGCAGTTCTTCCGCGCCAATGCGCGCGGCGCGATCGGCGACGGGCTTTATACGGCCGACACCGGCAATGAGGACTTCTCGCCCGACTTCGATTTTGACGTCGCCAGTCACATCGGCGAGGATCATTATGTCGTCGAGTTCCGCATTCCCTGGACCTCGCTTCGCTTTGCGCACGGCAAGCACGATAACTGGCGTCTGATGGTCGGACGCCGCTGGCCGCGCGACCAGAACTACCTGCTTCTGAGCGCGCCGCTGAAGCGCGAGCAGCCGAACTTCATCGCCGAAGCACAGTTGATTGAGGGCTTGAGCGGGCCCCCAACCGACTGGGCATGGCAGGCACAGCCGACGTTGACAGTACGCCGCCAACGCGAGTCACCGGATGACCCGACAAGGCGGCGCACGCAGACCGAGGCCGGCGTCGACCTGAAGGTTCGCCCGCATGCCGAGTGGGTACTCGATGCGACGATCAATCCGGACTTCTCGCAGGTCGAGCTGGACGTGCCACAGTTGTCGCGCAACACGCAGTTCGCGCTTTTCCTGACTGAGAAACGGCCGTTCTTTCTCGAAAGCCGCGACCTTTTTGAACTACCAAGCAACGCGCTGTATACGCGCTCGATCTCCGATCCGCGCTGGGGCACCCGTGTCACCTACCGTGGCGCCCAGATTGCGGGCATCGCGCTTGCCGCACTGGATGCGGGTGGAGGACTGGTCCTGCTGCCCGGGCCATTCACGACGAACTTTGCGGCGCAGCCGAAGTCGAGCCTTGCGGCCGCGCGCGTGCGCTGGGCCAGTGGCGCGGGCGCAATCGGCGCGCTTCTGTCGGATCGCCGCTATGAGAGCTCCGTTGGCTCGCTTGGCGCCAACGCAGTTGGTGGATTCGATGGAATCTGGATCGCCGATGCGGAAAACCGCGTGCGCGCTCAATGGCTGACTTCGACGACGGACGCGTTGCCCACAACGGACGGCAAGCTCTCGCGCGGCAACTCGATGCGCGGCGACTACATCGACGTCTATTACGGACGCAATGTCGAGCACAGCGACTTGAACCTGCGGCTGATGCAGGTCGACGCCGGTTTTCGCAACGATTCCGGGTTCACCACGCAAGCGGGCTATCGCAGCGTCGCGTTTGACGTCAATCGCAAGTGGTTCGGCCTCGCCGGCCTGAATGAGTTCACGCCTTACTGGATCGCCAATCGCGCCGAAACGCGGCAGGCAACGGTGATCAGCCAGGAACTGACACCGGGACTGTTCATCCTCGGCGGACGCGGCCTTGAAGTCGATGCGCAGCTTCAGCCGCTCAAGTACGTGCGCGTCTCCCCGCTCGGGCCTCTGCATCACACCCCGAAGCTTTACATCCGCAGTTCGGCCTTGCCGAGTGCCACGCTGGCATACATCAACGGATCGATCGACATCGGCCGTCGCGTCGATGTGGCCGCTGACCGAGTGCGGCCGGGGCTGAACTGGCTGCTGGAAGCGCGCGTGCGGCTTTCGACGCGACTGGAGCTGGAACCGCGGATTGAACAGGGCATTCTGCGCGGCAATCATGGCCGCGCACTGACCGAAACCGCGGCGCAACTGCTGGGCGTGTATCACTTCAACGCACGCGATGCGCTGCGCACCATCTTGCAGCGCTCGCAGGCAACCCGCGCGGCGGACGCCACCGCCGCAATTGCGCCTTTTGACGATCGCAGCACCGCGCTGTCGCTGGTGTATGCACATCGGCGATCATCCAGCACGGTCTTCTACCTCGGGGCGACCGCCGCCCGCAGCGACTTCAGCGGGACCCGCAGCACTTCGTCGGAGTTGTTTGCCAAGGCGCAGATTGGGCTGTAGAAGCCGCCAATTCAAGTTCGGATTCATTCACTGGCTTTGGATAAGCAGACGCCGCTATAGTGGCGTGTTTCGCTTCAACCACGTCGCCACATGGATGAAATCAAGGTTCGCGGCGCTCGCACGCACAACCTGAAGAACATCAACCTGGATCTGCCGCGAAACCGGCTGATCGTGCTGACCGGCCTGTCCGGTTCCGGCAAGAGTTCACTGGCATTCGACACGTTGTACGCGGAAGGGCAGCGCCGCTACGTCGAGTCGCTGTCGGCCTACGCGCGGCAATTCCTGCAGCTGATGGAAAAGCCCGACGTCGATTCGATCGACGGCCTGAGCCCGGCAATCGCCATCGAGCAGAAGGCCGCGTCGCACAACCCGCGTTCGACCGTCGGCACCGTCACCGAGATCCACGACTACCTGCGGCTGCTGTTTGCGCGCGTTGGCACACCCTATTGCCCCGATCATCCCGAACATCCGCTCGCCGCGCAGTCGGTGGCGCAGATGGTCGACAGTGCTCTGGCCCTGCCGGTCGACACGCGGCTCGTGGTGCTGGCACCGATCGTGCGGGAGCGCAAAGGAGAGTTCGAGGAGCTGTTCGACGATCTGCAGACGCAGGGGTTTGTGCGCTTTCGCGTCGATGGCGCGATCGTTGAGGTCGACAGCCTGCCACGGCTGGCGAAGAACGAGAAGCATTCGATCGACGTTGTCGTCGATCGCCTGAAGGTTCGCCGCGAGGTCAAGCAGCGGCTCGCTGAATCGTTCGAAACCGCGTTGCGCCTGGCCGAGGGCCGCGCGCTCCTGCTCGACACCGACAACGGCACGGAAACGGTTTTTTCGAATCGATTTGCATGCCCGATCTGCGGCTACTCTCTGGCGGAGCTCGAACCACGGCTGTTCTCGTTCAACAACCCGATCGGCGCCTGCCCGTCCTGCGATGGACTGGGATCGGTTGACTACTTCGACGAACTGCGCGTGGTGGCTCACCCCGAGCTCACTGTCGCCAGTGGTGCAATCAAGGGCTGGGACGCGCGCAATCAGTATTACTTCCAGATGCTCGTGTCGTTGGCGAAACACGGTGCGGTCGACCTCGGCCAGCCGTGGGACACGCTGCCCGACTCGTTTCGCGCGCAGGTACTGCGCGGAACCGGCGACGAGATCGTGCCGTTCACCTACACCAACGAGAAGGGACGCAAGATTGTCCGCCGCCACGCGTTCGAAGGCGTGATGCCGAACATGGAACGGCGCTGGCGCGAGACCGATTCGGTCGCGGTGCGTGAGGAACTCGCCAAGTATCGTGCGGTGAAGCCGTGCACTGCCTGCGCGGGCGCGCGTCTGAAGCGCGAGGCACGATTCGTCTTTGTCGGCGAAGGTCAGCAGAAGCGTGCGATTTTCGAGATCGAGCACGCGCCGCTGGCACAGACGCGCGCCTACTTCGAGTCGCTCGAACTGGCGGGCGCGAAGCGTGAGATCGGTGCGCGCATCGTGCGCGAGATCGGCGTGCGGCTGCGTTTCCTGAATGACGTCGGGCTGACATACCTGACGCTCGATCGCTCCGCCGACACATTGAGTGGCGGCGAATCGCAGCGCATCCGGCTTGCCTCCCAGATCGGATCGGGCCTCACCGGCGTGATGTACGTTCTGGACGAACCCTCAATCGGCCTGCACCAGCGCGACAATGACCGCCTGATCGACACGCTGAAGCATCTGCGCGATCTGGGCAACACGGTGCTGGTGGTTGAGCACGACGAGGATGCGATCCGTGCCGCCGATCACGTGGTTGACATGGGACCCGGCGCGGGCGAGCACGGTGGCGAAGTGATTGCACAGGGATCCCCAAGCGACATCGAGGCCGCCGAGGCATCCTTGACTGGCGCCTATCTGGCACGCCGGCGCACGATCGCGGTGCCGGCCGCGCGCATTCCACCGGGACTGCACTGGCTGAAACTCGCTGGCGCACATGGCAACAATCTGAAGCACGCCGATCTTGAACTGCCGGTCGGCCTGTTCGTGTGCGTGACGGGCGTGTCCGGCTCCGGCAAATCGACGCTTATCAATGACACGCTGGCGGCGATCGTCGCGCGCCACCTGTACGGTTCGTCGGTGCAGGCCGCACCATACGATTCGATCGAAGGCCTCGAGCACTTCGACAAGATCGTCACCGTCGACCAGAGCCCGATCGGCCGCACGCCGCGCAGTAATCCGGCGACCTACACGGGCCTGTTCACGCCGATTCGCGACCTGTTCGCGGAGACGCCGACCGCGCGCGAGCGCGGCTATGAAGCGGGACGCTTCAGCTTCAACGTCAGGGGTGGCCGCTGCGAGACCTGTCAGGGCGACGGGCTGATCAAGGTCGAAATGCATTTCCTGCCCGATGTCTACGTGCCGTGTGAAACGTGCCACGGCCGGCGCTACAACCGCGAGTCGCTGGAGGTGCAATACAAGGGCCGCAACATTGCCGAGGTGCTTGATCTGACTGTCGAGCAGGCAGCGGAATTCTTCGGCGCCGTGCCGGTGCTGGCGAAGAAACTGCAGACGCTGGCGGATGTTGGCCTGGGTTATATCCGGCTTGGCCAGAGCGCAACAACGCTGTCCGGCGGCGAAGCGCAGCGAGTGAAGTTGTCATTGGAGCTTTCAAAGCGCGACACGGGGAAGACACTGTTCATCCTCGATGAGCCGACAACGGGACTGCACTTCCACGACATTGAGCTGCTGCTGCGGGTGCTGCATCAGTTGCGTGACGCCGGAAATACGGTGGTGGTCATCGAGCACAATCTCGACGTGATCAAGACTGCGGACTGGGTCATCGACCTGGGGCCAGAAGGCGGCGACGGCGGCGGCCGCATCGTTGCGACCGGCACACCGGAGGCGATCGCGGTGCAGACGGACGGATATACCGGCCGCTACCTCGCGCGCGCGCTGCCCCGCCTCGAGCTCGGAAGGCAGCGACGCGCGGCTTGACGTTCACGGACATCGCCGCACTCGACGAACGTCTGCTGCGGCGCGGAATCAACCAACTACGTCGACCGAGGCTCCGCCCCTTCGAATCGATCAACGGCACTCGACTGACGCAGAAACCGAGGCGTCATTGCCTTCGCATCGTCGTCTTCAGCGCGCCAGGCAAGAGCTGCGTCGGTCACTGTGCCGTGACTCGGTTCGAATCAGCGCCGCGGTGATTCAGGGCGATCGGCAACACCATTGCTCAGCGATTTGCCAACTGATTCAAGAAGGTCTTCGTTGAATCAGCAGACACCGGATTCGGCTTCCGTTAAGCTTCGCGAAGAAGAACAAGAAACAACCCAGCGACATCGCCTTCTCTCCCGTCCGCATGTCTACCGTCCAAGCGTCGGCCCAGCGGGGGCTGGCACGCTTTTCGGGGCTTGTTCTCGTCGTGGAGGACAATCCCATCAACCAGCTCGTGGCCAGCGAAATGCTGCAGCTGCTTGGTGCTGATGTTGTATGCGCGGCCGACGGTGTCGAGGCGCTCGAGGCGATTGAAAGTCACCCAATCGACCTGGTCCTGATGGACATTCACATGCCTCGAATGGATGGAATCGAGGCTACGGAAAAGATCCGTCATCGAGAGCAGAGCGAATCGCTGCCTGAGGTGCCGATCGTCGCGCTGACCGCCAATGCAGCAGACGAAGTTCACGCACGTTGCCTGGCAGTCGGAATGAACGATTTCCTGACCAAGCCGGTCAAGACCGAGCAGATCGCGGAGTTGCTCGGTCGTTATCTTCGTCCGGCCACGACCTGAACATCCTGCAGCTCATCCAGCAACGAATCACTTCTGCAGCAGTCGTTCCTCAGCGATTTCGAGCGCTTCTGGCACGCCGCGCAATACGACCACGTCGCCCGCCTGCAGCACGAGATCGTCACTTGGATCGGCACCACGGATGCCGCGCCGCCGCACGGCAGTGACGTCGACCCCCATCATCCTGAGCCCGAGCACGCCGATCGTCTTGCCGACCGCGGCGGCGCCGGACTCGATTGGCACCGAGTGCAGGCGCTCATGCGACTCGTCCTCGAACTCGGCCGGATCGTCGGCACCGTGAAAGTATCCGCGCAGCAGTCGGTAGCGTGAGTCCCGCGCTTCGCGTACGCGCCTGACGACACGCGTCAGCGGCACGCCGAGCAGCACCAGTGCATGCGAACCGAGCATCAGGCTGCCCTCAAAGACCTCCGGCACGACTTCGGTCGCACCGGCTTGAAGCAGCCGGTCGAGATCAGAATCATCCTGGGTGCGCACGATGATCGGCAGCTGCGGTTTGGTCTCGTGTGCGAAATGAATCACCTTCAGCGCGGAAGTGAAATTGTTGTAACTGATCACCAGCGCCGCGGCGCGCGTCAACCCGGCCGCAATCAGCGTTTCGCGCCGCGCCGCATCTCCGTACACGACCGAATCGCCGGCTGCGGCCGCCTCGCGAACGCGATCCGGATCCAGATCAAGCGCGACGTAGCCGATGCCTTCCTGTTCCAGCATCTTGGCCAGGTGCTGACCACTGCGACCATAGCCGCAGATGATCACGTGCCGCTCTGTTGCCATTGAGCGGGTCGCGACCTGATGCAACTGCAAGGCGCGCAGCATCCACTCGGAACTGGCGAACCGCATTGCGATCCGATCGCCGTACTGAACCAGAAACGGCGCCGCCAGCATCGACAGCAGCATCGCCGCCAGCACGATCTGCCTCATGTCGGGCGGCAGAAGCGCGCCGGATTCGGACAGCAGCACGAAGCCGAACTCGCCCGCGGTGGCCAGTGCAAGCCCGATGCGAATCGATGTGCCGGCATTGACGCGGAACAGCCGCGCCAGCAAAACAACGAGCCCGCACTTGAAGGCAGTCGGAACCAGCAGTGCAAGCAGGACCCAGCCGAAATTTCCGATCACGACCGGGACATTCAGCAGCATGCCAATCGTGATGAAGAACAACCCCAGCAGTACATCGCGAAACGGCTTGATGTCTTCGGCCACCTGATGCCGATACTCGGTCTCTGATATCAGCATGCCGGCGACGAATGCACCGAGCGCGAGCGACAGGCCGGCATGCTCGGTGAGCCACGCGAGACCGAGGACCAGCAGGAGCAGATTCAGCGTAAACAGTTCATGTGATTTGCGCCGCGCGACCATGTGCAGCCAGTGCCGCAGCAGCCACTGCCCACCGACCAGCAGGATCGCCAGAAGAACGGCGGCCTTGACCGCAGCCCACATCAGCGCCGACCCGAGGTTTTCCGGCTGTGTCGCCAGCGCCGGGATGACAACCAACAGCGGCACGACGGCGAGGTCCTGGAACAGCAGCACGCCGACGATTCGCTTGCCGTGTTCGGTCTCGAGTTCCAACCGATCAACGAGGACCTTGATCAGGATGGCCGTTGACGACATTGCCAGCGTGGCGCCGAGCAGAAAACTCGCGGCGAGGCCCAGACGGAGATATGAGCCAACTGCCCAGCCGGAGGCGACAACGATCAGGATCGTCAACGCGACCTGCGCAAAGCCCAGGCCGAAAACGATCTGCCGCATGCTTTTCAGCTTCGGCAGTGAGAACTCCAGTCCGATCGAGAACATGAGGAAGACGACCCCGAACTCCGCCAGATAGCGCGTGCCATCGGAGTCAGGAACCACCCCGAGCGCGTGCGGGCCGATCAGGATGCCGACGACGAGATAACCGAGCATCGGCGGCAGATCGAGCAGCCGAAACGCGACCACGCCCGCGACCGAGGCAGCCAGAAGCAGTAGTGTCAGTTCGAGGGCGGTCGGCATTTCGTTCCCGGCGAACGACGGCCCGAGTGGCGGGTGGTGACCGTCGAGTGACAGCAATTCTTGTGCCAGCGTCTCGGTCGCGAGAGTATCATCGTCAACGATTGTTTCGCTGGAAATCCACCCCCCCGAGCATGGCGCCGGACGCGCGCTCCCGATCCAGAACCTCGGCGCTTGACCTGGCGCGAGAAGTGCTCGCGATCGAATCGCAGGCGGTCGCTGCACTGGCTGATCGACTTGATAGCGCGTTCATGCAGGCGGTCGAACTTCTGCTGGCCTGCCGCGGCCGGGTCGTCGTTTGCGGCGTCGGCAAGAGCGGTCATGTCGGCCGCAAGATCGCGGCCACTCTGGCCTCCACCGGCACGCCGGCGCTGTTCGTTCATGCGGCTGAAGCGGCGCACGGCGACCTCGGCATGATTACGCCTGCCGATGTGTTGATCGCGCTCTCCTATTCCGGAGAAACCGCGGAACTCCTGACGATCGTGCCTCTGGTCAAGCTCGAAGGCACGCCGATGATCGCGATTACCGGCAATCCCGCTTCGTCACTGGCTCGGCACGCCAACGTTCATCTCGACGTGCATGTGGACAAGGAGGCTTGCCCGCTGAACCTTGCGCCGACCTCATCGACCACGGCGACGCTGGCGCTCGGGGATGCGTTGGCGATCGCCTGCATGGAAGCGCGTGGTTTCGGGCCCTCCGATTTCGCACGTTCGCATCCCGGCGGCGCGCTGGGCCGCCGGTTGCTGACGCGCGTGGCCGACATCATGCGCACCGGCGAGGCCGTGCCATCGGTCACGATAAAGGCCAGCGTCCTCGACGCGGTAGCCGAAATCGGTCGAAAGCGACTGGGCATGACGGCTATTCTCGATGCCGAAGGCTGGCTGCTCGGCGTGTTCACAGAGGGCGATCTGCGGCGGTTGATTGAGCGCGTGGGCGACGTGCGGACGCTGCGCGTCGCCGATGTCATGACGCGAAACCCGCTGACCGTGCCGCCGGGGATGCTGGCGGCAGAAGCGGCGCGAATTCTTGACGCAAGCCTGAAGAACCAGTTGCTGGTCATCGATGACGGCCGACTGGTCGGTGCGCTGCATATGCACGACCTGACCGCCGCCAAGGTGCTGTGATGGCCGTCACCTCGGAAGCGCGCGCCGCGAATGTCAGCCTGGTGATCCTTGACGTTGACGGCGTATTGACGGACGGACGCCTTTATTTCGGAGCGCAGGGAGAAGCGTTGAAAGTATTCGACGTGCGCGACGGCCACGGCATCAAGCTGCTGCGACAGGCGGGGATCGAGGTGGCGATCCTCTCGTCACGCCGCTCCGAGATAGTTGAAGTGCGCGCGCGCGAACTCGGCATCGTTCATGTACTGCAAGGTGAGGCGGACAAGTGCGCCGGTTTCGAGCGCCTGCTCGCCGAGATGAATACAACGCCCGCGCAGTGCGCATTCATCGGCGACGACTGGCCCGATCTGCCGGTTCTGACCAAGGTCGGTCTTGCCGCAGCAGTCGCGGACGCCCGACCAGAAGTTCGACGCATCGCGCACTGGATTGCGCCGGCTGAAGGCGGTCGGGGCGCAGTGCGGCAGTTGGCCGAGTTCATCCTGCGCGCACAAGGCAAGTTTGACGCTGCGCTGGCACACCATTCGGCAGAGCGCACCCATGCGTAAGTGGATGCAGAGTCGTTGCCGCCAGGCGCGCGTTTCCCTTGCGTTTGCCTCTCGCGCCGCGCTGAGCGGCGTAAAGCGACGCACGCTGACCGAAACCGCGCGAGGCACACGTGCGACGCACGGCGTCGCGTGCACTTCAAGTGCTTCCAGTTATGCGTGACCGCATCACGATGATCATCGCCATTGTGCTGCTGGCCGTGGTGACCGCGACCAGTTACTGGTATTCACGCGTGATGCGCAAGCCGGAAAGCGCCGAGCCGCCGCGCCCCGGAACGCCGGATGTTGTGGTCGATCGAGTGGTGCTGACCCAGTTTGACGCGCAGGGTCGGGCACGACATAAGCTGTTTGGCGAGCAATTGCGTCACTTTGCCGATAACGACGACATCGAAGTCACCGCACCGAGGTTGATCAGCTTGCGACCGGATCAGCCGCGCGTCGAGGCAAAGGCACGCACTGCACGGGTCGAGAACGCCGCCGAACGCGTTCATCTGAATGGCGACGTCGTGATCTCCCGTGCCGCCTTTGACGCACAGCCGGAGATGCGCATCACGACTGATTACCTGCTGGCGCTGCCGGACGAGGATCGCTACCGCACGGATCGCCCGGTCAAGATGACGCGTGGCGCATCGTCGATCAGTGCCAATGGCATGGACTTCGACAACATTGCGCGCACCGTCGTGATGACCGGCGCGGTGCGCAGCCTGATCGAGCCACGACCGCGCGCGGGACGATAGGCAATGACAAAGCTGCGTTTGCTTCGCCTGTTCGCCCTCTTCGCCGCGACTGCATCGGTTCCCGCGCTTGCGGAGCGTGCGGATCGTGACAAGCCTACGCAGATCGACGCCAGTCGTGCCACCGGCGAAGAGCTGAAACAGGTTGTCGTGTACTCGGGTCAGGTCGTGCTGACAAAGGGCACGTTGCGCATCACCGGGGAACGGCTGGAGTTACGCGAGGATCCAGAGGGCTATCAGTTCGCGGTCGTGACGGCACCGCGTGGCGGTCTGGCCACCTTTCGGCAACGACGCGATTCGAGCCGCCCGGATGTGGAAGAGTTTTTCGAGGCGGCGGCAGAGCGGCTTGAGTACGACGGCAAGGCGGAGACGGTCCGGCTCACAGGCCGGGCGCAGGTCAAACGCATCGAGAACGGCGCGCCGCGCGACGAGTTCAGCGGCGGAGTGATCACGTACAACATGCGCGAATCGCGCTACAGCGGCGAAGGTGGCGATGCCAAGGATGGTGGACGCACACGTACCATCATCGCGCCGCGGTCGCCAGCGACGCCTGCCTTCGCGCCTGTTCCGCTTGCACCGGCCCGCAGCGTCGAGCCGGAGAAGAAGCAGTGAACGCACCGGAAAGCACAACCGTCACCGCGCCCAACACGCGGGGAACGCTGGCGCGCGGTCGTCTGGTAGTCGCGCATCTGCGCAAGCAGTACGGCGCGCGCGTCGTCGTCAGGGACGTGTCATTGACGGTCGAAGCGGGCGAAGTCGTCGGCCTGCTTGGGCCGAACGGCGCCGGCAAGACAACCTGCTTCTACATGGTGGTCGGGTTGGTTCCGATGGACGGCGGGACGATCGCACTTGACGACACCTCGATTGCCCACCTGCCGATTCATCGGCGCGCGCGACTCGGATTGTCATACCTGCCGCAGGAGGCATCGGTCTTCCGCCGCCTGACTGTGGAGGAAAACGTCCGCGCCGTCCTCGAACTGCAGGTCGATGAGCGGCGCCGGCCGCTGCAGTCCTCGCGTGTGAAGGAACAGCTGGACGCACTTCTCGACGAGCTTCAGATCGCGCACTTGCGCACCAACACCGCACAGAGCCTGTCCGGCGGCGAGCGTCGCCGCGTCGAGATCGCGCGCGCGCTTGCCGCCCGACCGCGCTTCATCCTGCTGGATGAGCCGTTCGCAGGCGTCGACCCGATTGCGGTGATCGAAATTCAGCGCATTGTTCGTTTTCTGAAGGAGCGCGGGATTGGCGTGCTGATCACCGACCACAACGTACGTGAAACGCTGGGAATCTGCGACCACGCATACATCATCAACGAAGGCCAGGTACTCGCCGCCGGCGCGCCGCACGAAATCGTTGAGAACGATTCGGTGCGGCGCGTATATCTGGGCGAGCACTTCAGGATGTGACGCGCGTTCGTGTCTGAAGGCCGATGAAACCCAGCCTGCAACTGAAGCTCAGTCAGCACCTTGCGCTGACGCCGCAGTTGCAGCAGTCGATAAGGCTGCTGCAACTGTCCACGCTTGAGCTGAATCAGGAGATCGATCAAGCTCTCGCGGACAATCCGCTGCTCGAGCGCGACGACGACCCCCTCGCTACCGCCATGCGCGTCGGCTCCGATGGGGCGATCCTGGAAAAATCGGCACCGAGCGAATCGCTCAATGCCGAGCAAGGCGCGGGCCAGATGACCGAGGCCAACGGGTCCGAGCACGGCGAGGACATGGGCGGAGATTTCAGCGTCGCCGACTGGGGCTCCGCGCCCAGCACGGGATCAAGCGACGACGAAGACGCAGGCCCGCTGGCCTGGGCCTCAACGCATTCCTCACTCGCCCAGCATCTGGACGCGCAACTCGCGACAACGCAGGTTTCCGTCCGCGACCGGGTATTGGTTGGCCTGCTGATCGAGGCGCTCGATGAAGACGGCTACCTGACCTCGACACTCGAGGAGATTCTGGAGATGTGCCCGCCGGAGGCGGATGTCGATATCGACGATCTGACGACGGCACTCAGGCTGCTGCAAAGCTTCGACCCGCCAGGAGTCGGCGCACGTACGCCAGCGGAATGCCTGTTGATTCAACTCGATCTGCTCGGCCGGCAAGCCACACCATCCTGTTCCGAGCAAGTTCTGGCATACGCAAAGTCGATAGTTAGCGAACACTTGCCTTTGCTCGCAAATCGGGACTTCGCCAAGCTGCGCCGACTGCTTGAGGCAAGTGACGACGATCTTCGTACCGCGCATCAGGTGATTCGTGGACTGAATCCGCGCCCGGGCGTAGGCTTTGGTGCACAGACGACCGATTATGTGGTTCCGGACATATTCGTCCGGCGCCTTAAGGGCCGGTGGGTAGCGCAATTGAACCCGGACATCATGCCGCGCCTGCGCGTGAACCAGCTTTACGCGTCGATCGTCAAACGCGACAGAGGCAAAGAGGGACAGGCACCTTGGTCGGCTCGGCTCCAGGAAGCCCGCTGGTTGATACGAAACATCCAGCAACGGTTCGACACCATCTTGCGCGTCGCCCAGGCGATCGTCGATCGCCAGCACAACTTCTTCACCCACGGCGCCATTGCGATGCGGCCACTCGTGTTGCGCGAGATCGCCAGCACGGTCAGCCTGCACGAATCGACCGTGTCGCGCGTCACTGCCAGCAAGTACATGGCGACGCCGTTAGGCGTATTCGAACTGAAGTATTTCTTCGGCAGCCATGTGGCGACCGAAACCGGCGGCGCGGCCTCGTCAACGGCGATCCGCGCATTGATCAAGCAACTTATAGGAGCAGAAGACCCCAAGGATCCACTGTCAGATAGCCGAATCGCAGAGTTGCTCGGCGAGCAGGGCATCGTGGTGGCGCGACGTACAGTCGCCAAGTACCGCGAGGCGCTGAAGATCCCGCCGGTCGCAATGCGAAAAGTTCTGTAGCGACGCGAGTGCCCGCGACGGTGCTCAAGTCGATCCGACAACCCAGCCGACGTATCCGAGATCCTCGTCGGCTTCCACGTAAGGGTGCTGCATGAACCTCATCATCCACGGTCATCACGTCGAAGTGACCCCGGCACTGCGGGGCTACGTCGAGGGCAAGATGGAACGGATCCGGCGTCATTTCGACAACCTGATCGAAGCTGACGTTGTACTTTCCGTGGAAGATAAGCTTAGGCAACGAGCGGAGATTACCCTTAGGGTGCGTGGCAACAGCATTCATGCGGAGGCCACGGAAGTAGACATGTATGCGGCGATCGACGTCTTGATGGACAAGCTTGATCGCCAGGTTCTGCGGCATAAGGACCGGGTCAGAAACCACGTTCGGGATCCGCTCAAGCATCAGACTGCACAGCAGCAGCAGTAGGACCCCCGTGGCCTGCTGACAATCCAGGGCCCGCAACCGCGGGCCTTCATCGTCCTGCTTTTGCACCGTCACCTCCCACTGAGCGCGTTGTTGCGGCATTGCAACATGCGCCTATCCCGCGTCATTCGACCTTCCGTGTGCCAGTTCGCCATAACTGGCGGCGCCTATACTTCGCGCCGTCCTGCGCTTGAAGTCCGCCGCCTATCAAGTCCGTTGCGAGACGACGCGCCCCCGTCCACGCGACCGGCAAGCGACGACGAACATTGCATTCAAGAAATAGGCCGGAACACGCCCACAACAGTCTTGATCCGATTTTCTGCGCACCATTAACCTCATTACGTCTCGTGTGCCAAGAGCCTTTGGCCAACCCCCCGCAAGACACGAAATGAACCTGATCTCTCGCCTGCTGCCGCCCTCGAACGTTTTGATCGGGTTGGCAGCGTCGAGCAAGAAGCGCGCCTTTGAGCAGGCCGGGTTGCTTTTCGAGAACAACCAGGGCATCGCGCGCGCCGCCGTATTCGACAGCTTGTTTGCACGCGAGCGCTTGGGATCGACAGGCCTGGGCCAAGGTGTGGCGATTCCGCACGGTCGGATCAAGGGACTGAAAGAGGCGATCGCAGCCGTCGTTCGTCTTGAGGAACCAGTACCCTTTGACGCACCTGACGGGCGCCCGGTTCAGTTGTTGATCTTCCTGCTGGTGCCGGAACAGGCCACGCAGCAACACCTCGATATCCTGTCTGAATTGGCGCAGATGCTGTCGGACAAGGGATTTCGAGAGAGTCTGCTGACGGCCGCTGACGCCAAAGCCGTGCATGCGCAACTTGCTACTTGGGAGCCTGTGCGACCGGCCGCCTGACACCACTGCCCGGCGCGTCGGCTAAGCTTCCAGCATGCCGACGCTCCAGTCGCTTTTCGAAGAGAATTCCGACCGCTTGAAGTTGCGCTGGATCGCCGGACTTAGCGGCGGTGAGCGCAAGTTTCAGGGAAGCGGCGCACTCGACGTTCCTGCGGCCGACCTCGTCGGCCACTTGAACCTCATTCATCCCAATCGGCTTCATGTACTCGGCGGCCCGGAAGTTCAGTACGTCACCCGTATGGACAGCGGGCGCATCGCCCACTATGCGGACGAACTTGTGTCCGGCGGTGCGCTGGGATTGATCGTGGCGGAGGATCTGGCCCTTCCGCCGGAAATGGAGGCAGCCGCCGAGCGCACCGGGCTGGCCGTGTTTGCGTCCCCTCTGCCGTCAGCGAGCGTGATCGACCTGCTCCGCATTTACCTTGGCAAGTCGATGGCCGCACATTGCACGATGCACGGCGTGTTCATGGACGTGCTCGGAATGGGAGTGCTGATCTCGGGCGAATCCGGGGTGGGTAAGAGCGAACTCGGGCTGGAGCTGATCAGTCGGGGGCACGGCCTGGTCGCCGACGATGTGGTCGATTTCGCTCGAGTCGCACCCGACACGATCGATGGGCGGTGCCCGTCCCTCCTTGCAAACCTGCTCGAGGTCCGTGGCCTGGGCCTGCTCGATATCAAGTCGATCTTTGGTGAAACCGCCGTGCGACGCAAGATGAAGCTGCGCCTGATTGTTGAACTGCGTCGCCGCGCCGCAACAGAAATGATGGAACGCCTTCCGCTGGCCGGCACGACGGAGGACGTGCTCGGGCTGCCGATTCACAAGGTCGTGATTCCGGTTGCAGCCGGCCGCAACCTCGCGGTGCTGCTGGAAGCCGCAGTCCGCAATACGATCCTGAAGTTGCGGGGAATTGACACAATGGCCGATTTCCTGGAACGCCAGCGGCAGGCGATGGACGACGTGTAGCCGATTTGCACTGCCGTCAACCCCGCATGCTTCGATGGCGTTATTGGCTCACTGGACGGGCGCCCGTGCCGCGCCGCCAGATCACTAACCCCTGGAGGAGAAACGCAATGTTCAAGCAAGCCCTGATCGCCGCCTGTCTGCTGCTGCCCGTGGCAACGATGGCCGCAGAAGAGAAGAAGATGTCGTCGCAGCAGAACAAGATGGCGACATGCAACAAGGATGCCGGAGCCAAGAAGCTTGAAGGCGATGCACGCAAGACCTTCATGAAGGAATGCCTGTCGGCGAAGCCGGCCGCCAAGATGACGCAGCAGGACAAGATGAAGTCCTGCAACAAGGATGCCGGAGCCAAGAGCCTCAAAGGCGACGAGCGCAAGAAATTCATGTCGGAATGCCTGAAGGGCTGAGCTCAGGCTCGTCAGAAATGCAGGAGGGGCGCGGCTTGGCCGCGCCCTTTTCATTTCGGGGGTTGCACATCGTGCAAGAATCGCCGTATGCGCGTAGTGCTGGTCACCGGAATGTCGGGCTCGGGTAAGTCGGTTGCGATCCGGCTACTCGAGGATCTCGGCTACTACTGCGTCGACAACCTGCCGCCACGGTTTCTCGCCGAGGTCTGCACCTATCTGAACGAGGCAGGACACAACGAAGTCGCGGTATCGGTGGATGCCCGTACCGAGCTGTCCCTTGGACAGCTTCCGACGCTGATCGAAAGCCTGCGCGGCGCGGGCCACGATGTGCGCGTGCTCTTCCTGACTGCGTCGACCGAAGCGCTGGTTCAGCGCTACTCCGAAAGCAGGCGGCGACACCCCCTTTCCGAGCGACTCGCCCTCGGAGCCGACGGCCTTGAAGCAACGTTGACCGAATCGATCGAGGCCGAGCGCGACCTGCTCGCGCCAATGAATTCGATCGGCCATCTGATTGACACGAGTTCGCTGCAGCCGAATACGCTGCGCAACTGGGTGCAGCAGTTCGCCGACAGCCCGCGCGCCACGTTGACGCTGACGTTCGAATCGTTCGCCTACAAGAGCGGTATCCCGGTCGATGCCGACCTCGTTTTCGACGTGCGCAATCTTCCGAATCCGTTCTATGACCCGCTTCTCAAATCGCTGACTGGACTCGACGCGCCGGTCATCGCTTTTCTCTCGGCATCACGACGGGTCGGCGAGATGACCGAGGACATCGGACGTTTTCTGAAGAAATGGCTGCCCGGCTACGTGCAGGACACGCGCCACTATGTGACGGTCGCGATCGGTTGCACTGGTGGACAGCATCGATCGGTCTACGTCGTCGAGCAGCTTTCAAAGCAGTTCGCGGGCAGCGGTCGCGTACTGGTACGCCACCGCGCAATTGCGCGTCACTGACACGTCCGTTGACCGCCAGCATCAATCAATGAAGCTGCCGTTGTTTCCCTTGAATGCCGTGCTGTTTCCGGGCGGAACCTTGCCGCTGCGCGTGTTCGAAGCCCGCTACATGGACATGGTGCGAGACTGCCTCAGGAACGAAGCGTTGTTCGGCGTGTGCCTGATCATCCGCGGCCGCGAGACCGGCAAGCCGGCGCAGTGCGAAACCGTCGGTTGCATGGCTTCAGTTGCCGCATGGGACATGCAACAACTCGGCGTGCTGAACATACGCACCCTTGGCACGCAGCGATTCCGCATCAGGCGCGCCGCGGCGCAGGCAGACGGGCTGCTGGTTGGCGACATCGAAGCGATCCCGCCGGACGCGGATTGGCCGCTGGAACCAGAGCACCAACCATGCGCATCGCTTCTCAACCGCATCATTGACGATCTGGACGCACAAAGGCAGGCAACGACAGGTGCCAAGATGGACGACGCGCAAATGCTGACAGCAAGCGTGATCGAACGACCCTATCAACTCGAATCCTCGGTGTGGGTCGGAAATCGAATTTGCGAAGTGCTGCCGGTGTCGCTGCGCGCGAAGCAAAAACTGATGGAACTCGAAGATGCGCGCGCGCGGCTCGACATCGTGCTGCGGTTCCTGCGGCAGCACGCGGTGATTCAGTGATGTCGCGTGTCGCCTACGTTCCCAGCGACCTTCAGCAGCCGCAGGACCTGGTCACCGCGATCCGCGCGCGCCGTGGCGGCGACTTGCTGAATCTCGATCGCATGCTGCTGCACAGCCCGCCGTTTGCGGCCGGATGGAACGCATTCCTGAAGGCCGTGCGCAGCGATCTCATGCTCGACGTGCGCCTGCGCGAACTCGCGATGTGCGCTGTTGCCTCACTCAATGGCGCCGACTACGAGTTTCGCCATCATGCGCCCGTATTCGTCAAGGCCGGCGGAACGCCTGCGCAGGTTGAGGCATTGCGTGATCCGCTGCACGCCGCCGACGACGAGACGCTGTTCGACGCCACGTCACGTGCCGCGCTTCGGCTGACAATCGAGATGACGCGCGCGGTTCAAGTCAGCGACTCGACCTTCGCCGCCGTCCGTTCGCATCTGGATGAGCGTTGCACGGTGGAGCTGGTCGGCGTGATCGCGACCTACAACATGGTGTCGCGCTTTCTGGTCGCGCTGGGCGTTGAGCCTGATTAGAGTCAATCACCAGCTTTGATCTTGTTGTCGGCGACGACCTTCGCCCAGCGCGCGATTTCGCGCGCCAGGAAACGGTCGAGCTCTGCCGGACTGCCGCCGTTGATCTCCATGCCCTGACCGCTCAGGCGTTCGGCCACCGCGGGCACCTTCAGTGCCTTTGTCAACTCGTCATACATGCGCCGCACGATCGCTGGCGGCGTGCCTGCTGGGGCGAAGATTCCCCACCACGCGAGCGCCTCGAATCCCGGAACGCCTTGCGCCGTCAGAGGCTGAACGCCGGGCAACTGTGCGTCAGGTTTGCCTGAAGTCACGGCGAGCGCCTTGACCTTGCCACTCTTGACGTGCGGACTGACCAGGAACACGGTGCCGATCGCCAGCGGTATCTGGCCGGCGACCGCGTCGTTCATCAGCGGCCCACCGCCGCGGTATGGTACGTGTGTGAGCTCGACCCCGAGCTGATTGCCGATCTGCGCCATCGCCAGGTGGCCGAGCGACCCAGTGCCGATCGAGCCGAAGGCGATCCCCGGCTTGGCCCTCGCCGCGGCGATCACGTCGCGGAAATCCCTGAATGGCTGCGAGACGTGCGCCACGATCGCCATCGGCGATGTGCCGATCAGCATCACCGACGCAAGATCGCGTGTTGTGTTGAACGGCAGATTGGGCAGCAGCGACGGATTGACCGCGTGCGTGTCGAATACGACCGCGAACGTATAGCCATCGCCGACGGCGCGGGCAACTTCGGCGGTGCCGATCGATCCCGACGCGCCGCCCTTGTTCTCGACCACGAACTGTTGACCGAGTTGAAGAGACAACTGCTGTGACAACACGCGCGCGACCTGATCGACCGAACCACCCGGCGGAAAGACCGCAACCATTCGTACCGGTTTGGCTGGCCAGTCCTGCGCACTCGCAGAAGACGCCAGCAGGCAACCCACCAGGATCATCGGTGCGGCAATCCAGAAACGATCGGATCTCATGCGCTCTCCTCAAGTGCTTCGATCGGACTTCGCCGCACAACCCGCAAGACGTCACGCAACAGTGCGCGAATCGGTGTCGGCAATGCCTCCTTGTCGATGTTATCGCGCGCAAGCCATCGCATCTGCGGCTCCATCGCAATCGTCAACGGGCGCTCGAGTTGCGCCAGATGCGGCGTGATCTGCAGGGCGAAATGCGTGAATGCGTGACGTCTCTGCGGCAGCGGTGCCGCGCAGGCGTCTGGTGCAAGCCGGGCCAAGGCGGCGGCGAGTTGCTCGAGACGATCGAACTGCGGCAGCGAAAGCAGTCCTCCCCAAATTCCGGCGCCCGGCCGCTGCTCGACCAGTACATCATCGCCGTGAAGGACGAGCAGCAGATGCACACTTCGTCGCGGTGTTTCCCTGCGTGGCCTCGCGCTCGGCAACTCATCGACCCGAGCCGTGCGCAAGGCCACGCAGGTCGATTCCACCGGGCATTCGACGCAACGCGGATTCGATCGCTTGCAAATCATTGCGCCAAGGTCCATCAACCCTTGCGTGTACGCCGGCATCTGCGTCGCAGCCGGCAGCAAGGCATCCGCGTGCGCCCAAAGTTCGCGCTCGATCGCGGCCGTTCCGGGATAGCCGGCCACACCGAACTGACGCGCCATCACGCGTTTGACGTTGCCATCGAGGATCGCCGCACGCCCGCCGAAACAAAACGCAGCAATTGCCGCCGCGGTGGAGCGACCGATACCGGGCAATTGCGAAAGCCCCTCGACGCTGCGAGGGAACGCTCCCCCATGCACGGTGACGACACGCTGCGCGCATGCGTGCAGATTACGGGCGCGTGCGTAGTACCCGAGCCCGGCCCATAGGCGCATCACCTCTTCGACCTTCGCGCACGCCAATCCCGTGACATCGGGAAAGCGCTCGACAAAGCGCTGGTAGTAGGGCACGACCGTCGTCACCTGCGTCTGCTGCAGCATGATCTCCGACAACCAGACGCGATACGGATCGCGCGTGCCCTGCCAGGGCAAATCGCGCCGCCCCATCGCGCGCTGCCACGCAATGATCCGGGCCGCAAAACCGGACATCAGATCTCGACGCGCAGGAACGCGGGCTCGTTCGAGTCAAAGTTGCGCGAAACCGTCGCGGCGGCTGGCGCTGGGCCGGCAGGCGGCGATGGCGCAGTCTCGACAACGTGCCGGACCCGCGCCGCTGTTTGACGCAGAGCTTCGAGTTTGCCCTGCACGTCCTCGAGCGCGGTCTCGAGCTCGCCGATGCGCGAGTCAAGCGATTCCTGGGCATCGCGAATGCGCTCGACCGATTCTGCGCGGCGCTTCAATTGCGAGCGCTGCTCGCGCACCTGTGCCTCTATCGGCGGCAGCAGTGAACGGATCCAGGCCTCAGTGTCGCGTTCCGCAGCCGTGAAGATGTCGCGGGTTCTCGCCACGACCGACTCGAAAAACCGTTCGATCAGCGCCTGCTTGTCGCGCGTGAACACCACGAACGCATTGAAATGCGACTTGCTCGCGCGCTCGACCTGCTCCAGATCGGTGCGGTACTTGTCGAGTGTGAATGACATCGGTGGCGGCAGGCTCCAGCCGAGTTCGGATGCAAACTTCTGCTGCACGCCGATCACCATCTTCTCGATCTCGGCAAGCTCGACGCTCGCATCCCGCAGGTGCCCGTTCAGATCGGTGAAATAGTCCTTGACCGACGAATAGAACTGCGGCGTCAGGCGCACCTTGCGCATGCGCTCGCGCGTCGTCTCCAAGGTTGCTCGCAGTGTCTCGTGGCCGAGCGGCGTGGTGGCCCGGTCGGACAGACGCGATAGCACAACCCGCGTCGCCACGATCTTGCGCACGTTCGCCTCGAACTCGCGGCTTTCGACCTGCGCCCGCATTGACATGCGCTCGATCGAACTCTGATTCTTGCCTTGCAGCGCGCGCAGCTCGTACAGCTGCTCGATCACGCCACGTTCGCGCGCGCCCAGAGCTTGCCGAACCTCCTCAGCAATGCGCTCGACGATCGCCTGAGTCTGAGAGCCGACGATGCGCTGCTTGGCCGGGACCAGGAGTTCGACCAGCGCTGATTCGAGCTTCGGCAAGCGGCTTGCCGCCAGCAGGCGATCGTCCTGCATCACCTTGGCCACGAGCCCCTTCTGCGCAGAAACCGGAAAGACGCGCGCGATGTCCAGATCGAGCGTGCGGCCGACCAGGTGCACCTGGCGCTCGACCTCGCCGTCGATCTCGTGCGCGGTCTTCAGACCGTCCCACAGTCCGTCGATCTTGTTCAGCACCGCGATGTGGTTTGTCGACGCGCCCGTGTCATGCACCACCTGGCGCCAGACCTCGAGATCACTCTTGGTCACGCCCGTGTCGGCAGCGAGGACGAACAGCACGGCGTGCGCGCTCGGCACAAGCGACAGTGTCAGCTCTGGTTCGGCGCCGATCGCGTTCAATCCGGGGGTATCAAGAATTACCAGCCCGCGCTTGAGCAGCGGATGCGGGAAATTGATTACTGCGTGCCGCCAGCGCGAGATCTCGAGCGTGCCGTCCGCATCGACCACGGTCTTCTGATCCGGATCGGCCGGATCGTACAGTCCGTAAAGCAGCGCCTCCTGCTCCGACACGCGCACCGTATCCGATACCAGCTTGAACGCTTCGAGCATCCCTTCCGGGGCGTCGATGTCGACCGGGAATACACGCCACTCGCTGCTTGCCTTCTTGAAGTCCGACATCGTGCCCTGGCGCGCGCGCGTCTCGATCGGCAGCGCACGGATGCAGGGCGGCAGCGACTCGTCGTACATCAGCTCAGTCGGACACATCGTCGTGCGTCCGGCCGAAGAAGGCAGGATGCGCCGGCCGTAGTCAGCGAAGAAGATCGCGTTGATCAGTTCGGACTTGCCGCGCGAGAACTCGGCGACAAATGCGATCACCAGTTTGTCTTCGGCGAGCCGGTCCAGCGCAACGGCAAGGCGGCGCCCCGCGTCGTGATCAAGTAACTCATTCTGTTCCAGCCAGGCGCGCAGTTGCGCAACACCGCGTGCCAGTGAGTCACGCCATGCGCCGTATTCCTGGAAGCTGCTCGCGAGTTGGGCCATCGGGGCAAACGCGCACGGGGCGCTGGGTCGCAGACCAATCTAGCATAGGGATCGTTCTGCGCACCCCATTCGACCGGATGAGTCAGCCGCCTAACGCTGGCCGCCTTTCGTCTGGCAGCGCGGACAGAAATACGTCGCACGCTGACCCTGCACGATGCGTCGAATCGTGGTCTTGCAGACCCGGCACGGGTGAGCCTCGCGGCCGTAGACGAACGCCTCCAGCATGAAGTAGCCCTCGGTACCGTCGGCGCCGACGAAGTCTCTGATCGTGCTGCCGCCCACTTCGATCGCCTCCGTCAGAACGGCGCGCACCGCATTGACGAGCCGGACGCAGCGTTCCCGGGACATTCGGTGCGCGGCAAGGCGCGGATCGATGGCGGCGCGAAACAGACTCTCCGACGCGTAGATGTTCCCAACGCCAACGACGATGTCACCGGACAGCAGGACCTGTTTGATCGCTGCGCGCCGCCCGCGGGTGCCCCGGTAGACATGTTCGGCATCGAAACGCGGATCGAATGGCTCCAATCCCAGGCGCGACAACAGCGGATGGCGTTCGACATCGCCGCTGCGGCTCGGGTGCCACAGGAGGGCGCCGAATCGGCGCGGGTCGGTCAGCCGGAGCATGCGCGGTTCGCGTTCACCAACGATGATGTCCACATGGTCATGCATGCCGGCCGGCGGTGCGATGCCAAGATGCACGCGCCATGAACCGGACATGCCCAGATGCGAGATCAGCGTGCCGTGCGCAAATCGCCACAAAAGATATTTGCCTCGCCGTTCGAGCCGTTCGATGCGCTGACCTTTGAGGACAGACGCTAAGCGCGCCGGCACAGGCCAGCGCAGGCGCCGATCGCGCAGCACGACCGCCTGTACCCGCTCGCCCTCGACGAACGGCGCCAGTGCGCGCCGTGTGACTTCAACTTCAGGCAACTCGGGCATCGTCGAGGCGTCTAAGATGACGCGCTTGGCTAACGTACCGCGGCGAAATCACTTGCATGCGGTCGCCGTTCACATTGAGTGGATTGATGCGTTCTTTTGCGATGGATCGGGTCTTGCCAACACGGCTGAGCCTGCTGGCGCTCATCGCCGGCACGATTGTAGGTTGCGCTTCGGTCGCTCAGCCTCCATCGACCGCACAACCGATCACGGCCGACAAAGTCGCCACCACCCCAACTGCGGTCGCCACGGCTGCGCGGGGAAGCGACGCGCTTCCGGATGTCGATCTGACCGGCCCGCTGCTGTACCAGATCATGGCGGCCGAGGTCGCCCTGCAACGGGGAGAGGCAGGCTCCGCATTTGCGACCTACATGAATGTCGCGCGCCAGACGCGCGACCCACGCCTGGCGCGGCGCGCGGTTGAGATCGCATTTGGCTCGCGCGCCGGCGCGCAGGCGCTCGAAGCCGCGCAACTGTGGCAGGAGCTTGCGCCGCGCTCGGTTGAGGCGGCGCAGACGCTGGCCGCGATGCAGATCGCAAATGGTCACTACAAGGACGCCGCACCGCTGCTGACCGAACAGGTCAGGAACGCGGTCAATCCAGTCGAGGAACTGGCGCGCATACAGCGCACCCTGGCACGCGGACCAGATCGCGCCGGCGGTTTTATCCTGCTTGAATCGCTCGCGGCGCCGTACCGCGACGATCTGATGCGCGGCGCCGAAGTGCGGTTGATACTTGCCACTGGCGCTCAAGCGGCCGGGCTTTCGCAGCGCGCCGTGCAGGAGGCGCGCGCCGCGCTGTCGTTGCAGCCCGATTCGGAGCGAGCGACCCTGCTCACTGCTCAGTTACTGGCCCGGCCAGACGGCAAGGACAGCAGCGAGGGACGCACAGCGGCGCTGGAGCTGCTGCAGACGTTCCTGCAGCGCCGCCCTGATTCGGCCGAAGTGCGGCTTACCTATGCGCGCATGCTGATTGCCGACAACAAGTATCCCGCCGCACGACAACAGTTTGCCGACCTCTTGCAGCGCGACGCCGCCAATCTCGACGCGCTGTATGCAATGGGGGTGCTCACTCTTGACGACAAACCCCCGCGCACGGCCTCGCGAACTTTTTTCGAGCGCTATCTGAAGGTGCTGGAAACCTCGGCCGGCAATCGCGATCCGGATCCGGCCTATATGAACCTCGCGCGCATCGCCGAGGACGAACGCAAATACGACGAAGCATTGAACTGGCTTGAACGCATCGACGATGGCGAGCAGTACGTGCCCGCGCGGCTGCGACAGGCGCTTGTTCTCGGCAAGATGAAACGCGTCGACGAGGCCCGCAAGCTGCTCGCCGAAACCGCTGCGCAGCCGTCGCGCAGCGATGAGGAGAGGACGCAGGTCGTGGTTGTCGAAGGCCAGTTGCTGCGTGAAGCCAAGCGCTATCAAGAGTCATTCGACGTGCTCTCGGCGGCGCTGGCAAAAGCGCCCGACAACACGAGCCTGCTGTACGACGCCGCGATGGCCGCCGAGAAGCTTGATCGGATCGACGTTATGGAAACGCATCTGCGCCGCATGATGCAGTTGAAACCTGACGATGCGCATGCGTTCAACGCGCTCGGTTATACGTTCGCCGACCGCAGCACGCGATTGCAGGAAGCGCAGGAACTCCTGGCGCAGGCGCTGAAACTGTCGCCGAATGACGCCTACATCCAGGATTCGATGGGATGGGCGTATTACCGGCTTGGTGACCTGCCCAAGGCGCGCGAATATCTCGAGCGCGCATGGCAAAGCCGGCCTGAGGCCGAAGTCGGCGCGCATCTGGGCGAAGTGTTGTGGCAGATGGGCGAGCGCGATGCAGCGCGCCGTATCTGGCGCGAATCGACGGCCACCGAACCAGACAACGAATCGCTGCGCGCAACGCTGGTTCGGCTCAAAGTGAGGTTGTAAGGCCTGCGACGATGGTCCGAATTGCAGTCCAGGCGCTTGTCGTCGTGTTGCTCGCTGCGTGCACGACGCTTGCGCCGCCACGCGAGGCCGAACGTGTCCATCAGGGGCGCTTCGCGGTCACCGCCTCGTGGCCCGACCGGACCGAGAACACCAGCGGCCGCTTTTCGCTGTCGGTGCACGGCGACGGGTTGACACTGGATCTCGCTTCTCCGCTCGGAAACACACTGGCGCGTATCGATACTGATGCAAACGGCGCGCGGATGACGGCGCCGGCGGCAAACGGCTCAATGCAGCAACTCCAGGGTCCGAGCGCCGATGCACTCGCCGAGCAGGTACTTGGCTGGTCGCTTCCCGTCTCCGGCATCGGCGACTGGATTATTGGCCGGCCCGTGCCGGCACGGCCTTATCGATCGATGCCAGACAGCACCACGATCGAGCAGGACGGCTGGATGATTCGCGTGCTCGATCGTTTTGAGGGCAATGGCGTGCCGCGGCGGCTGACCTTTGAGCGTGCCGCGGCGGCACCGTCACCCGCGGTCACCGTGCGACTGGTGCTGGACGATCCGACCTCGTAGCGCGCGATGACACGCCTGTTCCTCGGCCTGCCCGCACCGGCGAAGCTCAATCTGTTTCTGCACGTCCTTGGGCGACGCGCTGATGGTTATCACGAACTGCAGAGCGTGTTCGTGCCGATCGATCTGGCCGACACACTGGACTTCGAACTGCGCGACGACGGCGCGATCGAGCGCAACGGCGATGTCGTTGGTAATCCCGATAATGACCTTCCTGTTCGCGCGGCCCAACTGCTGCAGGCCGAGTCGGCAACATCGTTGGGCGTGTCGATCAATGTCGAAAAGCGCATTCCGCCCGGCAGCGGCATGGGTGGCGGCAGTTCAGACGCGGCGACGACGCTGATCGCACTGAATCGACTGTGGCGACTCGCGTGGCCGCGTGCGAAACTGTCGGCACTCGGGCAACGACTCGGCGCCGATGTGCCGTTCTTTCTTGGCCCGGGGCCCGCGTTCGTGGAGGGCATCGGTGAGCGACTCACACCGCTTGGTTTCGAGCCTGCGTGGTTTGCCGTCGTGAAGCCGCAAGTGGCTGTCGCGACAGCGGAAATTTTCGCTGACCCCGGTTTGACCCGAAACTCGAAAGCCACGATAATTTCCGCCTTTTCCGCGGGGCTGAAGCAGTTTCCACGCGCACTTTTCGGCGCCAACGATCTTGAAGCGGTCGTACGGCGCCGGGTTCCTGAAGTCGATGCTGTCCTGGCGCTGCTGTCGCGTCATGGTCCGGCGCGAATGACGGGCTCCGGTTCAGCGGTGTTCGTTGCCGTCGCAACTGAAGCTGAGGCGCGTGCTGCAATCGCGCAGTTGCCGGATGGATGGGCGGGTTGGGCCGTCAGGAGTTTGGAGCAGCATCCGCTCGCGGAGTGGTGATCCGCGGAGTTTTGGATCACCGGTTCGTGATGCGATCACCGGTTGGTGATTGGATCACGAAACAGTGATGAGATCACCGGCAGCGCAGGTTTCGCGCTGGGGAGTCGCCAAGTTGGTTAAGGCAGCGGATTTTGATTCCGCCATTCGAGGGTTCGAATCCTTCCTCCCCAGCCATTTTCAGTTCGCCGCGACATGCGAATCCGCGTGCCGGCAGTTTGATCGGGCTCGGCTGAGCTGATTGACCGGGTGAGAGGGCGGCTTTGGTGCGCAGCGACAAGATCGTGCCGATGGTTCCTGAGAACCTCGTCGTATTCACGGGCAACGCAAACCCGAAGCTCGCGCACGCCGTCGTCCAGCACATGAACATGCCGCTGGGACGCGCGACCGTATCGCGTTTCTCCGACGGCGAAGTGATGGTCGAGATCAACGAGAACGTCCGCGGCAAGGATGTGTTCGTGCTGCAGTCGACCTGCCAGCCGACCAACGACAATCTGATGGAACTGGTAATCATGGTCGATGCGCTCAAGCGCGGCTCGGCCGGCCGAATCACCGCGGCGATTCCATACTTCGGCTACGCGCGCCAGGATCGTCGTCCGCGTTCGGCACGCGTGGCGATCAGCGCCAAGGTGGTCGCCAACATGCTGCAGGCGGTCGGCGTGAATCGCGTACTGGTGATGGACCTGCATGCCGACCAGATTCAGGGCTTCTTCGATATCCCGGTCGACAACATCTACGCCAGCCCGATCCTGCTCGGTGATCTATGGAAGCACAACCACGAGAACCTGATGGTCGTATCGCCCGATGTGGGCGGTGTGGTGCGCGCCCGCGCACTGGCGAAGCGCATGGATGCTGATCTGGCGATCATCGACAAACGCCGCCCGCGCGCGAACGTCGCCGAGGTGATGCACATCATCGGGGACGTCGAAGGCCGGACCTGCGTGATCATGGACGACATGATCGACACCGCCAACACGCTGTGCCAGGCCGCCGCGGCACTGCGTGAGCACGGCGCCACCAAGGTGATGGCATATTGCACGCATCCGGTGCTGTCCGGCAAGGCGGTCGAGCGGATCATGAATTCCGTGCTCGACGAAGTGGTGGTGACCGACACGATTCCGCTGCGCGACGATGCGCGCGCATGTCCCAAGATCCGGCAGCTGTCGTGCGCCGCGCTGCTGGGTGAAACGATTTCGCGCATTTCGCGCGAGGACTCGGTGAGCAACCTGTTCATTGAGTAGAGCTTCCGTTGTGGCTGGTCGCGGCCCGCGGATATTTCCTGGAGAGTGAAATGAAAGTAGTCGCAACCACGCGCAACACGCCGGGTACGAGTGCGAGCCGCTCCCTGCGCCGCGCGAAGCAGGTACCCGGCGTCATTTATGGCGGCAACGGGCAGCCGGTCAACATCGCAATCGAACACAACCCGCTGTTCCACGCGCTGCGCAAGGAAAAATTCCACGCATCGATCCTCGACATGGAACTCGACGGCAGGAGTGAACGGGTGTTGCTGCGCGATTTCCAGATGCACCCATACAAGCCGCAGGTGATGCACATCGATTTTCAGCGGGTCACCGAGGACAAGCCGATTCACATGAGCGTGCCACTGCACTTCGTGGGCCAGGAAAACTCGCCCGCGGTGAAGGAAAGCGGCGGGCTGATCAGCCACGTGCTGTCGGAAGTCGATATCGCGTGTCTGCCCAAGGACCTGCCGGCGTTCATCGAGGTCGATCTGTCGGGACTGCGCGCACACCAGACGATCCGCGTGCGCGACCTGCAATTGCCAGCCGGGGTTAGCCCCGTTCTGAAAGGCAAGGAAAATCCGGTGGTTGCCTCCGTCTCGATCAAGGGCGAGGAGATCGTTGAGGAGACAGCGGCGCCGATCGTGCCGGCCGCGGATGTTCCCGCCACCGCGCAGAAGCTGCCGCCCGCCGCAGCGGCCGCACCCGCCCCGGAGAAGAAAGGTGGCGACAAGGACAAGGAAAAGAAGAAGTAATCGACTCTGCTGCACAATGCGGCCCGCGCGTGGCGACACCGCGGGCCGTTCTTGTTTGAACCATGATCAACACAGAGACTGCGATCCGGCTGATTGTCGGCCTCGGCAATGTCGGCGCCGAGTACGAACGCACGCGTCACAACGCCGGTTTCTGGTTCGTCGATGCGGCCGCGCGCAAGGCAGGAGTGTTTCTGGCCAACGAACGCAAGTTCCACGGCGAAGTTGCGCGCCTGAAGGACGGTGCGCGCGAATTGTGGCTGCTGAAACCCGGCACGTACATGAACCGTTCCGGTCAGGCCGTGGTCGCGCTGGCGCTTTACTACAAGATCCTGCCGACACAGATCCTCGTCGCACACGACGAGGTGGATCTACCGCCCGGGGCGGTGAAACTGAAACGCGGCGGCGGCACTGCCGGCCACAACGGCCTGAAGGACATTCAGGGCCGACTTTCGACACCCGACTTCTGGCGTCTGCGTATTGGAGTCGGCCATCCGCGTTCGCTCAACTTGCAGCACGAAGTCGCCGACTTCGTGCTGCACCCGGCGAGCCGTGAACATCAGAGTCAGATCGACGAGTCCATCACGCGCGCACTCGACATCGTGCCTGCCCTCGTCGAAGGTCAGTTCGAGCGCGCGATGATGAAATTGCATTCGGCGCCGAAGGCACCGAACGCATGAGCTTAGGCGGCTCGTTCGTCCTGCACGCCGGTCCGCGTGCCGCCGATCATGTTCGATCGAACGGCATCGCCCCATGTGATATCGCCTGCGTCCCCGCCGCCGCGGGCGGTCCAAAGGGCCTGGCGCTGATTCCTCTCGACAGGCTCCTTTTCGGTGAGTGGCTGCGCGATGTCGAACACATTGAACTGATCGGCGCTTCGATCGGCGCATGGCGGATGGCGGCGGCGGCAACGGCTGACCCGGTCGCCGCGCTTGATCGACTGTCTGAGGGCTATGTCGCGCAGACCTATCCACGCAAGCCGACGACGAAGCACGTGAGTGACGAATGCCGCAAGCTCGCGCGCGCCGTTCTGGGAGACGCGAGGACGATCGAACCGCGCCGGGGCATCGGCTTGTCGATCATCACGACGCGCGCGCGCGGCGTACTGCAGGCGAACCGTTCGAAGGTGGCATTCGCGCGTGCGGCGCTTGCCAATACGATGTCGCGCACACAGCTCGCCGCGCACATGGAGCGCGTGATCTTTCTCTCGCCTTTGGCCGCATTTCCAACGCGGGCACCCGATGCGTTCGGGCTGACGCGAATTGCGCTGGATGCGCACAACACCGAAGACGCGCTGCTCGCGTCGGGCTCGATCCCTCTGGTGTGCGATCCGGTGGTGAACATCGCCGGCGCGCCGCGCGGCGATTACTGCGACGGCGGGCTGATCGACTATCACCTGCTGCTGCCCTACCACGATCTCAAGGGCCTCGTGCTGTATCCGCACTTCGTGCCGCAGGTGACGCCCGGTTGGCTCGACAAGTTCCTGCCGTGGCGCAGGCATCCGCGCGCGCATTCGTGGCTCGACAATCTTCTGCTGATTTCGCCTTCACCGGAGCTCCTGGCCCGTCTGCCAAACAGCAAGCTCCCCGATCGCAATGACTTCCATCGGTACGGCCTTGACCATGCTGCACGCATGCGCGACTGGAAGCGTGCGATTGCCGAAAGCGAACGCTTTGCCGACGAGGTGATGGCTTGGCTCACGCGGCCCAATCCGGCGCTGATCAGGCTGCTTTGAGCGGCTCGGCATCCGATCGATCGCGCGGCACTGCCGCGAGGTACTCATCGAGCGTTTCGCCTTCGCCCGGTTTGACCATCGTGAAGAGCCGGTGCGAACGGTCGCCGAGAACAAATCCGTCGCGCCGCTTCACTTCGACATAACCCTGGCGGCGCCAGAACGCGTGTCCACGTTGGTTGCACTCGACCACCCCCAGCCGCAGCCAGCGCGCGCCGTGCCGGAACGCAAATTCCTCGTAGGCGTCATACAGACGCTGCGCAATCCCGGTGCCGATCCGCGGCGTAGCCACCATGAAGAAACCCAGGTGAAACACGCCGGGCGCCATCAGATCGATCGCGCAGGCGACATGCCCCATCAGTTCGCCGCTCGCCGCATCGCGGACGATGAACCAAGGGTCGTCACGGTAGCTCATGTCTGAAGGCGGATGCTCATCGAACGCGCGCTGCGCGTCGTCGGGCGGCGGCGGATGTCCGTGCGTGAGCAGCCAGTACTCGGGGTTGGCCTCGTTAAAGGCCTGTATCTCAGCGGTCTCGGCACGCGTTGCCAACCGCACCTGGAACTCGGCAGTCGTAAAACCGTCGGCCGCGCTCATGCGAGCTCAAGCGCCATGACCAATTCACTGTCGGCTTCCGCGCCCGTGTACCGAAAACCGAGCGATTGATAGAAGCGGCCGAGCGCTTCGGCCTGCTTCACATGCGATGCCAGCAGGCGTCGCGCGCCCGGCCTGGTACGCACATGCTCGACGAGCCGTCGCACCGCGTCGCGCCCGTAGCCCTTGCCCTGCTGCGATGAGTCGATCATCAATCGCCACAGGAAGAAGTCCGGATCGTCCGGTTGCGGCGCCAATGTCGGGTCGTACAGCATGATGAAGCCTGCGAGCGTTTCTCCGGCGTAGATCGCACGAAACCAGGCCTCCGGACAGAAATGGGCCTGCGCAATTGAAACCGCATTCGGCGCAACCTGCGCACCGCCGTCGCCGGCGTCGAGCTTGCACACGGCGCGCACGGTTTCCTTCGTGATTTCACGCAGGGTGACGTTCATGCGGTGCGCGTGCTCGGATTCATTCCGCTTGCGATAATCGCATGTTTGCGCCGGACGGCGCGGGAATCGAAGGCTTTCCATGGCATTGAAATGCGGCATCGTCGGTCTGCCCAACGTCGGCAAATCGACCCTCTTCAACGCGCTGACCAAAGCGGGCATCGCGGCCGAGAACTATCCGTTCTGCACGATCGAGCCGAACGTCGGCATCGTCGAAGTGCCCGACCCGCGCCTGGGCGCGCTGGCAAGGATCGCCAAACCGGAGAAGGTGATCGCCGCCACCGTCGAGTTCGTCGACATCGCTGGCCTGGTTGCCGGCGCGAGCAAGGGCGAAGGCCTGGGCAACCAGTTCCTTGCCAACATCCGTGAGTGCGACGCGATCGCGCACATCGTGCGCTGCTTCGAAGACCCAAACATCATTCACGTCACGGGCAAGGTCGATCCGCTGTCCGACATTGAGGTCATCAACACCGAACTTGCGCTTGCCGATCTGGCCGCCGCCGAGAAGCAGCTCGCCAAGTACAGCAAGGTCGCCAAGAGCGGCGGCGACAAGGAAGCCAAGCGGCTGGTCGATGCGCTGGAGAAGATCATGCCGGTCCTGAACGAAGCCAGGCCCGTGCGCAGCGTCGATCTGTACGCGGAGGAGAAGGCGGTGCTGCAACCACTGTTCCTGCTCACGATGAAACCGACCATGTATGCCGCCAACGTCGAGGAGCATGGCTTCGTAGACAACCCGCTGCTCGATCTGGTGAAGTCACACGCGGCAAAGGAAGGTGCGCCCGTGGTCGCGGTCTGCGCAAAGGTGGAGGCCGAGATCGCTGATCTGTCGGACGCCGACAAGGAAGTGTTCCTCACCGACATGGGCATGACGGAGCCAGGACTGAATCGAATGATCCGTGCCGGGTACACGCTGCTTGGGTTGCAGACCTACTTTACCGCCGGTCCCAAGGAAGTGCGCGCATGGACCGTCGTAAAAGGCGCGACCGCGCCGCAGGCAGCCGGTGTGATTCACACTGACTTTGAAAAAGGATTCATCCGCGCCGAGACGATCGCATTCGACGATTACGTTAAGTTCAACGGCGAGGCCGGCTGCAAGGAAGCGGGCCGGATGCGACTGGAGGGAAGGGAATACGTCGTGCGCGATGGCGACGTGATGCACTTCCGCTTCAACGTCTGACTGCACGATAGCGATGATCCGGCTGGCGGTCGTTGAGTGGCGAATGACGGAAACGATCCGGATCGCAATTCCCGTGACCGGCGACGCCACCGGCGCGCGTTCAGTGCCACCGATCCCGCGGCCTGATCGAAGCACACGGCATCCGTGCGGCATTGAGAGACACGCCGCTTCCGCCTGATGGACGAAGCCGCTGCCCGCAATGCAATTCTGGTGCGCGCGTGGGAGACCCAGGAGCCCGCGCCGCCGCACTGGAGCGACGAGGATCGCGCATGGGCCAGCCGCGCGGCCGCCACGATTGAAGGCGAGCATGCGACGGCAGAGGTCTTCGTCGCGCGCCGCGCCGCGCTCGCAGTCGAGCGACTGGGCGGGCGCGAGCCCGGCTTGCGTCGCGTTCTTGCCGCCATGACGTGGCGGCCGTGGGTCGGCTGGGCGCTTGCGCTGCTGGCACTGGCCTCAGGGTTTGTCAGCGACGCGATAGGTACCGGCCAGCGCGTGAACATCCTTGCGCCGCCGCTGCTCGCGGTGATCGTCTGGAACCTTGCGGTCTATGTCGGCTTGGCAGCGCACGGCGCTGCGCGCCTGGTGCGTCGGCGGCCACCCGCGCCCGGTCCACTGGCACGCGCGCTCGGCCAGTTCGCGCACGCATGCGCTTCGGGCGAGCTGATCGACCACGCAACGCGGCCGTCTGCCGCGTTCCTGCGTGATTGGATGCGCGCGAGCGCGCCGCTGACGGCGGCGCGAGTGGGACGCGTGCTGCATGTTGCCGCGTTCGCCTTTGCGCTGGGCGCGCTGGGCGGTCTTTACCTGCGCGGCCTTGCTCTCGAATATCGCGCCGGCTGGCAAAGCACGTTTCTCGGCGTTGAACACGTGCACACCCTGATCAGCATATTGCTGGGTCCAGCGTCAACCCTGACGGGCATCCCGATCGCCGATCAAGCACGGCTCGCCTCGATCCGCTTTCCTGCCGGCCCCGGCGAGAACGCCGCGCCCTGGATCCATCTGTACGGCACGACCGTGGCGCTGGCCGTCCTTGTGCCACGCCTGTTGCTTGCGCTCGTAGGCCGCTGGCGCGAGGTGCGCATGGCACGGCGCTTTCCGCTGGCACTCGACGATGGGTACTTCCGGCGACTCGTGCGCGCGCACCGCGGCGAAGCCAGCGCCGTGCACGTGCTGCCCTACGCAATTGAACTCGCGCCGCAGGCTACGCTGGCGCTCCACGCGCTGCTGACCAAGGTTTGCGGCGCTGGGACGCAGGTCAGCGTGGCGGCGACGACGCAATTCGGCGGCGAGGACGCACTCCCCGCGGACCCGCCGCCCTCCCGCTCGCCTTCGCTGGTAGCCGCGTTATTTGCGCTGACGGCAACGCCCGAGTCGGAGAACCACGGCGCGTTCATCAATTCAGTCCGGAAACACATGCCCGTCTGGACTCCGCTCATCGTGCTGGTTGAGGAATCCGCGTTTCGCAAGCGCTTTGGGGCCACCCCCGGGCGTATTGACGAGCGACGGGCGGCGTGGAATCACATGCTTGCCGCCATCGGCCACGAGCCGGCGTTCATCGATCTGCTGGCGTCGGATCTGGACTCCGCCGAGCTTGCGCTAAGCGCCGCGCTCGACCGCACCGGCACGGCCGCGATACCCGCATGAACGACGCACCACAGACAATTGCGCTGAGTCTCGTGTCGCACACGAACGCGGGCAAGACCACCCTTGCGCGCACGCTGCTTGTTCGCGATGTCGGCGAGGTGCGCGACGAGCCGCACGTGACGGAAGCGGCCGAGCCGTTCACGCTGATGGAAACGATCGCAGGAGACCGTCTCGTGCTGTGGGATACGCCGGGCTTCGGTGACAGCTTGCGGCTCGCGAACCGGCTGGAACGAGCGGCCAGCCCGATCGGCTGGCTGCTTGCCGAAGTGTGGGACCGCTACCGCGATCGCCCGTTCTGGTCAAGCCAGCAGGCGGTGCGCAACGTGCGCGAGCAAGCCGACGTCGTGCTGTACCTGGTCAACGCGGCCGAAGACCCGCGCACGGCCGCGTACGTCGGCCCCGAGATGCGCATACTTGATTGGATCGGCAAGCCGGTTGTCGTGCTGCTGAACCAGCTTGGCACGCCACGCGCGGTCGCGGAAGAAGAAGCGGACGCGCAGCGCTGGAAGGCGCAACTGGCCGGTGTGGGTTACCCACACGACGTACTGCCGCTCGATGCGTTTGCGCGCTGCTGGGTACAGGAAGCAGCGCTGTTCAGCACGGTGGAGCCGCTGTTGCCGGCGGACAAGCGCGCGGCGTTTGCGCGGCTGCGCCAGATGTGGCTCGCAGCGAGACGAAGGACATTCGAGTCGGCGATGGAGGTGCTCGCCCAGCGCCTCGTGCGCGCGGCGACCGACAGCGAGCCACTGCCCGACGACGGTCTGCGCGGCCGCTTACGAGAAGTCGGCACTGCGCTGGGGATCGGCCGCAACTCCACCGAGTCGCCGCGACAGGCGGCAATGCAGCGGCTGGCCGAGCGGCTCGACGCCGACGTGCGCACCACCACCGACGAACTGGTCACCCTTCACGGCCTGTCGGGCCAGGCGCGCAGCGAGATTCAAGCGCGGCTGGCGGAGCACTATGCGATGCATACCCCCATCAGTGAAGGCAAGGCGGCGCTGGTCGGCGGCGCAATGACCGGCGCGGTGGCGGGGCTGAAAGCCGATCTCGCCACCGGCGGCATGAGTTTCGGCGCCGGACTGCTGACCGGCAGCGTGCTGGGCGCGCTCGGCGCGGCCGGTCTGGCTCGCGGTTACAACCTCGTGCGCGGCACAACAACGGCATCCGTCACGTGGTCCGATGCCACGCTCGACCAGGTCGCCCGCTCTGCCGTGCTCGCGTATCTGGCGGTGGCGCACTACGGCCGCGGCCGCGGTGACTGGGAGCAGACCGAACACCCCGCGCATTGGCAGACCACGGTTGACGCCGCACTCGGAGCGCGGCGCGAGACGCTTGCTCATCTGTGGTCGATGCGCGTCGACGCCGATTCCACCGATTACCGCGCGGCGCTGTCCTTGGAGCTGGGCGATGCCATGCGCGAGGTGCTGGCGCAGTTGTATCCAGCAGCGCACATCGATGCCATGCTGCCGGCGCGCGAGGCGCGTCCGTAGCGCATGGTTAGCAGGTGCGTTGACGGCGGAGGGGGCGCGCGATCGTGTCGATCATGCCGGTAACGACGCTTGGGCGGAACAATACCCCCGCTCACCTGTCGGTGCTGCCCGCGATACGGTCGAACTGCGCGCTGAACCAGCGCTCCGTGAATCCGCCGATGAAGCACAGCGCCAGATCGAACGCCGGCGTGACATTGCCGAGATTGACCAGACCCGATTGCAGAAAGAACGCAATCGGGATCGCGACTGCAGCGCCGACGAATGGGCGCACGATCGTCAACGTCCAGCCGCCACGCAGCTCGTTCGCTTGAACCGCGACTTCAGGCCGCAGCAGACCGAATACGACGCTTAACAATCCGCCGAAATATCCGAACAGCATGCCGTTGACCAGCATCATCGCGAGCGTGGCTTCGACGTCATCGTGCAGGACCCACTCGAAGCCGCCGGCGAGCGCCCAGCCGCTGCAGAACAGGATCGCGACAATCAGCGGCACCGCCAGCGCATTGATCTGACGTCGCACCAGTTCGACCCGGTAGTGCTGTTGTCGTCGCGCGGCATGCACGTTGCCCATCAACGTCTGCAAAGTCGCCACCGTTGGCACGCCATCATCGCCGCCCGCCAGCGCTCGCGCGGCTTCGCGGCGCCATGGAACAAGCATGGCGCTGCTTTCGGCCCGATACACCGCGAGTGCGGCGCGGCGCTCGGTCTCATCCATCGTCGCGACGAGTTCGCGCTCAACCTGATACAGGCAGTCGTACGCCACCAGCCGCGATTTTGCGCGCGCCGCCTCACGCGCACCCTGAAGCAAAGCCTCGCAGCGATCCAACATCGCGGCCGTTTCAGCGGTTGGCGTGTCGATCCGGTCGCGCGTGGCACGGATCGCCCGCGCGGCATCCACCAGTGCCGCATGCAACCGCTGCTGGTTGGCGTTGCGGGTTGCCGCGCCCATGCTATCGGTCAGGATTTCAGGCCGCTTTCTGTCATCGTTCGTCATCGATCGCCCGTTTGCGGAGCCGGCCAGCAGGGTTCCCCGCTGCTCATAGCATAGCTTCGCGCTCAATCACTCCCGCAATTGACGCCATCCCAGATCCTCATCGCCGTTGCCGCGCTTGCCGCACGCCACCTCTACACTTACGTCCATGAAAGCGACCATATCCGAACTGAACCTGTACCCGGTCAAGGGCTGTCGGGGTTTCAGCGTGCGCAGCGCCCGGCTTGCCCCAACCGGGCTCGAGGTCGACGGCGTTGGCGATCGCGAATGGGTCGTCACTGATGTGGAAGGCGAGTTCCTAAGCCAGCGCGAGCATCCGCGAATGGCGTTGATCGAATCGCGCTTCGTCAGCGAAACCTTGCGGTTGAGGGCGCCCGGAATGCTCGCGCTCGAAGTGCCGTTTGCTTCCGAAGGCGATGTGATCGAAGTTCGAGTTTGGGACGACAGCGTCGCGGCGGTCACGCAGGGCGAGATCGCCGACGCCTGGTTCAGCAAGTTCCTCGACGTGCCGGCGCGTCTTGTTCGCTTCGATCCGGAAGGCAGGCGCATCGCGAACCGCAAGTACACCGGCAAGATCGAGGCGCCGTACAAGTTTGCCGATGCATTTCCGCTGCTTATCACCGCTGGGGCATCGCTCGCCGATCTGAATGCGCGGCTATCAAAGACGAACCAGTCTGCAGTCACGATGGCTCGCTTCCGGCCCAACATCGTGCTCGACGGCGTGCCGGCCTTCGAAGAGGATTACATCAGGACGCTGCGACGCAGCGATATCGTGATACGACCGGTCAAGCCATGCGCGCGTTGCACCGTGCCAGGCGTCGACCCGCTCACTGGTGAAGCATCGACCACCGTGCCGGATCTGCTGGCCACCTTCCGTGGAACGAATGACGGCGTGATGTTCGGCGTCAACGCCATCGTCGTCGAAGGCGCCGGTTCCACGCTCAGGGTCGGCGACGAACTCGAGATTGAATTGCTACTCTGACATGCGCCGCCGCCGGTTGCTTCTGGCACTGCTCCTTGCGCCCGCGCTCGGCGCACAGGAGATCGATACCATCCAGTTGAAGCACCGGACCGCGGAGGACGTTCTCCCGAGCCTGCGTGCATTTCTCGAACCCGGCGGCGCGTTGACTGGCCAGGGTTACCAGTTGTTTGTCCGCGCCTCCGCCACGAACGTGCGACAACTGAAACAACTGCTGGTCGCCCTCGACCGTGCACCGAGACAGCTCGCCATCACGGTGCGGCAGGATCGCATCGATGAACGCGCATCGCACGTGGTGGGCGTGGACGGGTCGGTCACCTTCTCGACCCGCCGCATTGCCGGCAATGTCAACGTCGAAGCCGGTGACCACCGCGCGGTCGGCACCGCCGATGCAACGCAGACGATTCGCGTCGTTGAAGGCGGTCGCGCGTACATCGCGATTGGCACGTCGATTCCGCTCGCGTTTCGGCGCTGGCTTGTGGATCAGAACGGCGTCACAGAGGCACACGGGACCGTGTTCTATGACGCCGTCACCGGGTTCTACGCCCGCCCGCAACTGGCGGGCGATGTGGTCATCATCGAGCTGGCGCCCGAGCAGGCCTTATTCACCGGCAGTGCGCTCGAGCGTGCACAGTTATCGATGACCGTGCGCGGCCGGCTGGGCGAATGGATCGCGGTCGGCGGCGCCGACCTGCGGGAAGACTCGCGGGCCAGCGCAATTGCGAGCGCGGCAAGCATCGCGCAGGCGACTCAGCGCGGTGTCTGGCTGAAAGTCGAGGAAGTTGGCAGCGAGCGGTAGGTCCACGCGCGCCAGGCAGCCTCCACCGGCCCTTGGCCATAGCGGGCGATCCATCCGTGGCTGGCAACCAGTTGCAGCACGGCCACCGCAAGTCCCAGCAGCGCCAGCTGCGCACGCGAAAGTTCGGCACCGAGCCCGAGTCCCCAACCCGAAAGCAGTGCGCCCATCGCAACCGACTGCAGCAGATAGTTGGTGAGCGGCATGCGGCCTGCCGGTGCAAGCCACGCGATCACGCGCCGCATGAAACCGCCACGATTGCGCACGAACAGCACGACGTACAAGCACGCCGTCAATGAACCGGCAAGCTGCAGCGCATAGCCCAGCGAACTCGGATCGCCAGGCTGATCGCGCATGGCCGCAAAGTTGAGCCACGCGCCGGCAAGCGCAAGCGGTGCCGCCATCGCACCGATCCATGTCGCTGCTCGCCACACCTGAGGATGACGGCCAGGCCGCGATAACCACCCAAGCCGGCCCGCAAGCGCACCGAGCAGAAACAGTGCAACGATCTGCGGCGTGGAAAGCACCGTCATCGACAGCAAGGTCTGCCCATAGTCGCCGACACGCGCAAACAACTGATCAATACTGCCGCCCTCCGCGTAGATCATGAACCGCGCCAGCGCCGATGCGGGGATTTGCGTCGGATCGTCCTCCGGCGCAAATGAGATGCGAGCGCTTTCGGACAGCGCAATCCATGCCAGGCTCCAGATCGAAAAAGTGAGCCACGCGTTGCGCACGGCGCGCGCCAGCCGAGCTATACGCACGTCTGCATACAGCAGCACGATGAAGCCGCACAGCGCGTAGAACGCCAGGATGTCGCCGTAGTAAAGCAATGCTCCATGCGCGAGTCCAACCGCCAGCAGAAAAAGCAGCCGGCGCCGGTAGACGCGGCGAGCGATGTCGACCGACGCCGATCTGCGGCGGATGCTGCGCCACTGCAATGCGAAGCCGACACCGAACAAAAATGCAAAAATGGACATGAACTTGATCGACACGAGCGTGCCGATCAGCACATGCACCAGTGCATCAGTGGTCGAAGGCGGCTTGCCGAAGTATCCCAGCGGGTCGCCGGTGCCCCAGACAAACGACTGGATGTTGACTTGCAGGATGCCGGCGAGCGCGAACGCGCGCAACGCATCGACAACTTCGATCCGCCGCGCGCCGAGGGTCAACTGGGACTACGCCCCATCTGGGTAAGCTTGGCCTTCAGCCATTTGTCGACCGATGGGAAGACGAATTTGCTGACGTCGCCGCCGAGTTCGGCAATCTCACGCACGATCGAGCCGGAGATGAACTGGTACTGATCGGACGGCGTCAGGAACATCGTCTCCACGTCGGGCAGAAGATAGCGGTTCATGCCGGCGAGCTGAAACTCATACTCGAAGTCGCTCACCGCGCGCAGTCCGCGCACGATCACGCGCGCGCTGTGCTCGCGCACGAAGTCCTTCAGCAGGCCGCGAAACCCCGCGACTTCGACGTTCGGATAGTGGCTCAACACCTCGCGCGCAATCTGCAGGCGTTCGTCGAACGAGAAGAATGGATGCTTGGCGCGGCTGTCGGCGACGCCGACGACCAGCTTCGCGAACAATCCGGCCGCGCGCCGCACGAGATCCTCGTGGCCGCGCGTCAGCGGGTCGAACGTTCCGGGATAAACGGCGATGACCATGCTCATTCTCCGTGGCGCCTCACAAGTGGGGTCCGGGGGTCGATTATTCCGGCATCACGCCGTCGCAGCAAATGGAAATGTACGCGTCCGGCACGTGCGGCGCGGACTATTTCGAAGCCGTGCGCGGCCGCCTGTGCATCGTCTAGTCGCTCGCCGCTTTCCAGATACACCAAGCCGTCGGCCGCCAGCAGCCTGTGAGCAACGCGCAGCGCCTCGTCGTTCAATCCGGCGTCAAATGGAGGATCGAGCAGGATCATGTCGAATTGGGCGTCCGGCCAGCGGCGCGCGACGCCGAATGCCTCACCGGCAACGATTTCAACCTGATTCGCGTTCAGGCGTTCGCGCAATGCATGCAGTTTTGCGAGCAGTCGCGGATCGCGCTCGACCAGCGTCACATGCGCCGCTCCCCGCGATGCAAGTTCAAAGCCGAGACTGCCGGCGCCGGCAAACAGGTCGAGCCCACGCGTACTCGACAGATCGGGAAGCAGATGCGCAATCCAGTTGAACAGCGTCACGCGAACGCGGTCCGGCGTCGGGCGCAACCCGGCAACGTCAGCGACCGGAATCGGCGTGCGTTTATAGGCGCCGCCGATGATTCGCACCGCATGCGGGGCATGCGTGAACTGCGAGCGTGACGGCGTTGCTAGACTTCGCGCAGGCGCCGCCTTCGTTGCGGCGCGTCTTTTTCCTGGCGCACCGAGCGTTTTCCTCATCAACCGATGATAAGTCCCACGCCCGAAAAGACCGGCTGGCTGTCACGCCTGAAGCAAGGGCTCGAACGCACACGTGTGAACATCGTCGGCCTGTTTTCCGGCGGCGTGGTCGACGATGCGTTGTTCGACGAACTTGAGATCGCGCTGATTGGTGCCGACGTCGGCGTGGCGACAACCATGGAAATTCTCGATGCGCTGCGCCGGCGCGTCAAACTGGCTGGGTTGAAGACACCAGCGGAAGTGCGCGATGCCCTGCGCGATGAGCTGACAGTGCGTCTGGCGCCATGTGAAGGCGCGCTGAAGTTTGACGCCACGCGCCCCATGGTGATGATGGTTGCCGGGGTCAATGGGGCCGGCAAAACCACGTCGATCGGCAAGCTGGCGCATTGGCTCGCCGACCGCCACAAGAGCGTGCTCCTTGCGGCCGGCGATACGTTTCGCGCCGCCGCGCGCGAACAGCTGGCCGTCTGGGGGAGCCGCAACAACGTCGATGTGATCCAGCAGGCGAGCGGCGACCCTGCGGCCGTTGTGTTCGACGCCGTACAGGCCGCGCGTGCGCGCGGCATCGACGTGCTGATCGCCGACACCGCCGGGCGTCTGCCGACGCAACTGCACCTGATGGATGAACTCAAGCGTGTCAAGCGCGCGCTCGACAAGGCCATGCCCGGCGCGCCGCATGAAGTGATCCTCGTGCTCGATGGCACCAATGGCCAGAATGCGCTCGCGCAGGTCCGGTCATTCGACGAAGCGATCGGGCTGACGGGTCTCGTGATCACCAAACTTGACGGCACCGCCAAAGGCGGCGTACTGGCCGCAATCGCGCGCGAGCGGCGTGAAAAGCCGATCCCAATTCTGTTCATCGGTATCGGCGAAAAACTCGGTGATCTGCAACCGTTCGTGGCAAAGGAATTCGCCGACGCTTTGCTGGGCACGTCCTGACCGTACTCGCACTCTAGCCACGCGACCGCGTGCTTGTTCACGAAGCCACGCGACCGCGTGCCTGTTTACGAAGCCACGCGACCGCGTGCCTGTTTACGAAGCCACACGACCGCGTGGCTTGGGCGGCGCCGGCCGCTTGCCGTCGGCAATGTGCATGATGGCCAGATACGGATGCTGCAGCAACATGCGAGGTCCGGCATATCGCATCACCTGCCGCACCTCTTCCCGATGTGCTGGGCCGTAGCAGTGAATCTGGCAGTTGGTGCAGGTCGGCTTGTCTTCACCGTAGGGGCATCCGGCAAGACGCCTTTCCGCATAACCATGCAGCGCCTCACACTCGGCACAAAGCGCCGAGCCGCCATGATGATCGCGACAGTAGGTCTGAAGCATGGCGCGAATCGTCTTCAATTCACGCGCCAACCGTGGTTTCAGCAGCCGCGCACGGCGTTCGTCGGTTGTCGTCATGCGCGCATGGTGAGGGTACCGGTCCACGGTGATCTGTTCTGGATCAAATGCCGCTGACAGGTACCTCTTCTGGCTTACGATCGTGCATCGGCCAAGGGGGAATCGACATGCTTCGGACCGTCGTCGGCGCGCTGCTGGCCGCAATCGCACTGGCGGCAGCAGCTCAGGACTATCCGACCCGGTCGATCACGATGATCGTGCCCTTTCCACCGGGTGGCGTCGCCGACACCGTCGCGCGGCCGGTGGCCGATGCGATGTCGCGCGTCCTGAGGCAGCCTGTTGTCGTCGAAAACCGTGCGGGAGCGGGCGGAGGCATCGGCATGGCAGCCGCGGCGAAAGCAGCCCCCGACGGGTACACGGTCCTACTCGCGCTGTCGTCAATCTCGATCATCCCCGAGGCTGATCGGCTACTTAAGCGTCCGGCGATGTACGAGTTGAAGCAATTGAAGCCGATCGCGCGCTTCACCGCTGATCCGACCGTGCTCGTGGTGCGCGCTGACAGCCCATGGCACACCGCGCAGGAGTTCATCGCCGACATGAAACGCGAGCCGACCCGGTATTCGTATGGCTCTTCGGGCAATTACGGCACGATGCACGTGCCGATGGAGATGCTGAAGACCGCCGCCGGCTTTCGCATGCTGCACATTCCATACACCGGCGCGGGGCCGGCGGTGGTCGCGTTGCTGGGCCGGCAGATCGATGCGTTGTCGACCGGGCCATCGACGGTGGTCCAGCACATCCGCAGCGGACGGTTGCGCGCGCTCGCCCACTGGGGCGAGGGGCGCTTGGCGGCGTTACCCGACGTGCCCAGCCTCGCCGAGCTTGGCCACCCGGTGCGGTTTTCGCAGTGGTCAGGGCTGTTCGTTCCGGCCGCAACCCCAGAACCGATCGTGGCGCGGCTGCGCGAGGCCGCGCGCCTCGGAGCAAATGATCCAAAGGTGCAGCACGTGATCGGCAATGCGGGCAGCCCGATCCTGTATCTCGATGCGCCCGACTTCCAGGATTTCTGAGACATGGACGCGGCGAGGA
>Ga0209464_10000020_pt1 | contig 69737 bp, 59 predicted proteins | sample DOMMetBare1Fresh_2_FD_187473 | JGI IMG/M metagenome (GOLD analysis project Ga0209464, IMG submission 187473) | Wetland sediment microbial communities from St. Louis River estuary, USA, under dissolved organic matter induced mercury methylation -... | ecosystem: Environmental > Aquatic >...
TCAAGCAAAAACAATCGCTTATCCATGCTCATTTTATTGTATTATGGTAAAGTCTTATTTAATACGGCAAGATAGCAAAAGATTAGGTCTTATTCTTTCCAATTACTCATGCTTTAGCTCTTCAAACGAAGTATTAATTTAACACTATTAAATTATAATGCAAAATATTATAATCATTTTATGTTTAAAACAAACCATACTAAGCGCTGAATATCTGTTATTTACACATATAAATCAATATTCGTTTTTCCATTCAACTAAATTTAGCTTTGATTTTTGGCTAATAAAAGGTTTATTGTGAAAGTACGATTCAATGTTTTAATCAAATAAGTAAACTAAAGCATCATTTTTTATGTGTGGAATAGTCGGAGTTTTCGATTTGAAATGTAAGTCGTCAGATTTACGCCCACAGGTGCTGGATATGTCAAAACGTATCCGCCACCGCGGTCCAGACTGGTCGGGCATTTTCTGTGACGACAAGGCGATCCTTGCACACGAGCGCCTTTCGATTGTTGACCCAGAGTCGGGTCGTCAGCCTCTTTACAGCAAAGACCGAAATTTGGTTCTTGCTGTTAATGGCGAAATTTACAATCACCTCAATATCCGAAATCGTTACTCCAATAGCTACGAATTCCAAACTAATTCCGACTGTGAGGTAATTCTTGCTCTGTACCAAGATAAGGGTCCCGATTTTCTCGAAGAGCTAAACGGCATTTTTGCCTTTGCTCTGTACGACAGAGAAAAAGATATTTACGTAGTTGGTCGCGATCATATGGGCATTATTCCCCTTTACCAAGGGTGGGATCAGTACGGCAACTACTACGTTGCCTCGGAGCTTAAGGCTCTCGAAGGCTACTGCAACAAAATACAGGAGTTCCTTCCTGGCCATTTTCTTTGCAGCACCGATGGCGAAATGAAGCGTTGGTATAAGCGCGATTGGATGGAATACGATGCTGTAAAAGAGAATGAAACAAGCATCAGCTTGCTTCGTTCTGCGCTCGAAGAGGCTGTTCACCGTCAGCTAATGTCAGATGTTCCTTACGGCGTTCTGCTCTCTGGCGGACTCGATTCTTCTATCATTTCGGCGGTTGCCAAGAAGTTTGCAGCTAAACGTATCGAAAGTGGTGATACTCAAGATGCTTGGTGGCCTCAGCTACACTCTTTTGCGGTTGGCTTGCAAGGTTCTCCAGACCTTGAAGCTGCTAAGAAGGTGGCCGAACATATTGGCACTGTCCACCACGAGATTCACTTTACAGTTCAAGAAGGACTCGATGCGGTTAGGGATGTTATCTACCACCTCGAAACATACGACGTTACTACTGTAAGAGCTTCTACTCCAATGTTTTTGCTCGCAAGGGTTATCAAGTCAATGGGGGTAAAAATGGTGCTTTCAGGTGAGGGTTCTGACGAACTTTTTGGTGGATATCTATACTTCCACAAAGCTCCCGATGCAAAAGCGCTGCACGATGAAACGGTACGTAAGCTCGGAAAGCTTCACTTGTACGACTGCCTAAGAGCAAATAAAGCACTTGCGGCTTGGGGTGTAGAGGGCCGCGTGCCATTTCTCGATAAGGAATTTATGGATGTTGCCATGCGCATAAATCCTAAGGACAAGATGTCGGGTAATGGGAAAATGGAAAAGTGGGTGCTTCGTAAAGCATTCGAAGAATATCTTCCAGAAAGTGTTGCTTGGCGACAAAAAGAGCAGTTTTCTGATGGTGTTGGCTACAGCTGGATAGATTCACTTAAAGAGGTTACTGCCAAAGCTGTATCGGACGACCAGCTCAAAAATGCAAAGTTCCGATTTGCGGTTAACCCTCCTATGACTAAGGAGGAGTACTACTACCGATCGATATTTGCTGAGCATTTTCCAAGTGATCAGGCTGCAGCTTGTGTACCTTCTGTACCTTCTGTTGCTTGCAGCACACCCGAAGCTTTGGCTTGGGATAAATCGTTTTCTGAAATGGTTGACCCATCTGGAAGAGCAGTAAAAAGCATACACAATCAGGGCTACAAGTAGCCTCCTGTTTATAGCACTAAAGGCCTGCACAAGTACCGAACAAAACCCTAGCATCGCTAGATATAGTTCGAAAGCTTGTGCAGGCTTTCTTATTGGCAACTACACACAAACATCCCATTCGTAAATATCGGGATTACAGCTAAAAAGTAGGTTAAGAGATCACTACACCCTCAATATCATTACCACAATTAAGGCAAAAGCACACTTTTTATGCGCAAAGTTTAATACCATCCGCCATAATTTGCTTACTTTGTGTGTTCTAATTCAAATTTTGAATGTCCGCATCATCTAAGATAATTAAGGCACCGGTAGCAATAGAGATGGCATCGTTCGAAGAATTCTTCAAAAAAACGATGGCAACTAAAATACCACTCCTACAAACAATTGTCAGCTACGTTCTTCGCCGAAAGGGCAAGCAGCTACGCCCAACAATCGTATTTCTCACTGCAAAGCTAAACGGTACGGTTAACGATAACACGTATGTTGCTGCTTCAATGATAGAGCTTCTTCATACCGCAACGCTAATCCACGACGATGTAGTTGATGAGGCATACGAACGAAGAGGAGCCCTTTCTATCAACGCAATGTGGCGATCTAAAATTGCCGTTCTTTTGGGCGACTTTCTTTTGGCAAGAGGGCTTCAACTTTCGGTAGAAACCAACTCTTTTGACCTGCTTCGAATTATGTCTGAAGCTGTTAAAGAGATGAGCGAAGGCGAGCTACTTCAAATAGAAAAAGCTCGTAAGCTCGATATCACGGAAGATGTTTACTTCGAAATAATCAGAAAAAAAACGGCAACGCTCATAGCATCTTGTGCTGCTAACGGAGCTCAGTCGGTTGGTGCCGATCCCGAAATTGTACAGCGAATGAAGCAGTACGGCGAATACATCGGAATAGCATTTCAACTCAAAGACGATCTCTTCGATTACCAGCATACAAACCTCGTAGGCAAACCTACGGGCAACGATATTAAAGAGAAGAAGATGACGCTGCCGCTAATTCATGCCCTAAGCAGGGCTAGTAGTAGCGAAAAAAAGCGCATCATATCGCTTGTAAGAAATGCAAGATCGAAGCCTAAAAATGTTGGGGAAGTTGTTGATTTTGTTGCCCAAAGCGGTGGAATCGACTACACAGAAAAAATGATGTACGAGTATCGCGACAAGGCAATCGAGCAACTACAAAGCTATCCCGAAAGCGAGGTTAAAGAGGCACTGATAGAGCTTGCTCACTACACAACAAAACGCAACAAGTAGCATAATACCAACAATATAGATTAAAGTAAGCCTAGCTTTTTATAAAGTATGCGATACTTTTTTATGACGTATGAGTAAATTTAAGTTTATAGACCTCTTTTGTGGAATTGGGGGATTTCATGCTGCTATGAGCCAGCTGGGAGGTGAGTGCGTATTTGCCTCTGATATCGATGCCGAATGCCGTAAGATTTACGAGCTTAACTATGGAATTGCTCCAAATGGAGATGTAAGCTCGGTAAGCGAGGCTGACATTCCTAAGCACGATGTGCTGTGCGCAGGATTTCCTTGCCAAGCATTTTCGAAAGCTGGCAAACAAGCTGGAATGAACGATCCTCGAGGAACGTTATTTTTCGATATTGTCCGTATTGCACGGCACCACAAGCCTAGCTACATGCTTCTTGAAAATGTTAGAAACCTCGTGGGGCACGATAATGGTAACACCTGGAGGGTAATTAAGGCTAATCTACAAGAGCTTGGTTACGACTTCTCACACGAACCCATAATCTTTAGTCCACACAACCTTGGCATCCCCCAGTTCAGGGAGCGTGTCTTTATCCTCTGCAAGCGTAAGGATGTAAAAAAAGGAGAGGTTGAGTTTACCGAAACTCGCAAACGTCCAGAATGCAGCATTACTAAGGTAATTGATAGCGCTGTTGACAATCCAAAATACAATATCAGCAATAGCGAAAAAGAGATCCTAGAAATTTGGAATGACTTTACCCAAAATATTCGCAAGCCGCTACCAACTTTCCCTGTTTGGTCGTCGGAATTCGAACCCGAAAGCTTAAAAGCAGATATCTCGCTGTACCCTAAGTGGAAAAAGAGGATAATAGAGCAAAATAGAGCCCTATGGGAAGAGAACAAGCCTTTTCTGAAGGGTTGGTATGGCAAGGCCAAAAAGAATAAAAATTTCAGCGGTTCTAAGGCAAAGTTTGAATGGCAGGTTGGCGATGCCGATCCAGAAGTGTGGAAGCACCTCATTCAGTTCCGTCCGTCGGGGGTGCGAATAAAAAAAGCAACCTACTTTCCTGCGCTGGTTGCTATAACCCAAACATCCATAGTTGGGGAGCTAAAAAGAAGAATTACTCCTAAAGAAGCTGCTGCGCTACAATCATTTCCTGCGAACTACAAGCTGCACCCAGTTGATAGGATTGCCTACAAGCAGCTGGGCAACGCTGTTAACGTAGAGGTAGTAAAGTTTTTCGCAAAGCGATTGCTAGGAAAAAAGTAGGAGAGCTTGGTACTCCCACCTCCTACTCTTCCTTAGACGACTTCTTGGTTGTTCCTTTGGTAACCTTCTTATCCTTTACATACACCTGACGCTCAAACGCCTGATCGAGAGAGATAAGGGTCTCCGTACGAGCAACTCCTGGAATTTTTTGTACGGTGTTAACAAGTACATCCAAAAGATGGTCGTTATCGCGACAGTAAATCTTAAGTAGCACCGCGTAGTTTCCTGTAACAAAATGGCATTCAACCACTTCAGGGATTCGCTTAATAACCTCTACCGCTTCGGTATAGTAGCTAGTTTGAACTAGCGAAACACCAACAAATGCGCACACATCGTAACCCAGAGCTTTGGGCTTAACAATAAGCCTCGATCCGTCGATAATTCCTGCATCTTCCATCTTCTTAACACGTTGATGGATTGCCGCACCAGATATACCACACTCTCTTGCAATTTCGAGGAATGGCATACGTGCATTTTTAATTAGATAAGAAAGGATCTTTTGATCGATACTGTCCAAGTGAATTTTACCTCCCATAATCATTACATTTTATCCATATTTTGCGAATATAACTATTAATTTGAAAGATGCAAGAGCAGGTAAAGTAATTTAGCAGCGCAAGAGGTTAATTTATAGATTTTTATTCGCTTTCATTCTGTAATTAAAATTTCAAGCCTGCATAGTACCAGCCCCAAACAACCGTACATCCATTGCAAATCGTTGCTTTTTGCCGCTCTAGACTTACAGTTAGTAGCCATTTTTACGCTAAGATGCCCAACAAAAAAAATGGCTTACAGTTTAAAACTTGCTTTGGCAATCGAAAATGCAATAAGAGCACCATCTACAAAAGGACAAATTTGATATACGGCTATAGCATTACCCATTTCGTAAGCATATTACTCGGATCAATTCACAATTCTGGTGGATTAAACAGTTGGGCGTAATTTCAGTGACAAGGATTTGGTGGTCGTTAGTCGGAAAAGCAATCAAAGGCTTAACTCGGTGTAAATCTGTGCCTTTGTACCTCTGCGTTCAATTTTTCGCAAATCGTGTGTAGTGTGTCGCAAATCGTACCTATCTAGCCTAGCTGTAGGTATATGCATTTCCTGTCGTTACTTTTTTGAGGTCAAAAAAGTAACCAAAAAACCCTTTGTACGAATTAACTTGCTCGTTCGCGCCAGCACCCCGCCGCTCTACGCTGCGCTGCTGCTGGCGGCGGTACGCTTCTCGGCTCGGTTGCTAGCAGATGCTCCCTCGCGCAGACAGAATTCGTACGGTCTGGTGTGGCTTCGCCACGGTGCTTACGGGGGGTAGGGTTGCGCTACTTATGAACGTTGCATGCCGTTGGTAGGTTTTAATTTCAGTGACAGGTGTCGAAGTGACAGATGACTGGGAATAGGTAGCCGTTAGTCGGAAAAGCAATTAAAGGCTTAACTCTGTGTAAATCTGTGCCTTTGTGCCTCTGCGTTCATTTTTTCGGAAATCGTGTGTCGCAAATTCTAACGATCCGCCTCAATTATAAATTGATCCCATTATTGTACATCAGCCCCATAAAAGAGCACTACAGCCCAAAACAAAAAAGGATGCCAGACTAGCTAGCATCCTTTTCAATTCTCATATTAAAAAGCCGTCAAATTCGGCATTTTATTGTAGCTCCAACAGGACTCGAACCTGTATTTAAAGTTTAGGAAACTTCCGTTCTATCCCTTGAACTATGGAGCCATAAGCGGACACGAAGTTAGTAAAAAATCGTATCCTCACAAAGCTTTTTTACTTGCCAACCTTTTCGCCATCGTAAGCCCACTTAAGGTAAAGCGCACCCCAAGTAAAGCCTCCTCCAAAGGCAGCAAAAACAATATTATCGCCCTTCTTAAGCTGCTTCTCGTAGTCCCAAAGGCACAACGGAAGAGTTCCAGAGGTTGTATTTCCATACTTCTCAATGTTAATCATAACCTTGTCATGATCTACATTAGCTCGATTTGCCGTAGCATCGATAATACGAAGGTTTGCCTGATGTGGAACAAGCCAAGCAATATCCTCACCCTTAAGGTTGTTACGCTCCATAAGCTCAACGGTAGTATCGGCCATGTTAGAAACAGCCCATTTGAACACCGCCTGACCCTCTTGGTAAACGTAGTGCTCCCTATTTTCAACTGTTTCATGCGAAGCAGGATAGCACGAACCGCCAGCTTTTAGGTAAAGATGCTTTCTTCCAACTCCATCCGATCGTAGAATTGAATCAACCACCCCATATCCTTCGTAGTTAGGTTCCATAAGCACAGCCGCTGCACCATCTCCAAAAATAGGACAGGTAGTTCTATCAGTGTAGTCGATAATAGCCGACATTTTATCAGCACCTACAACCACAACCTTTTTATGCGTACCCGACTCAATAAACTTCTGAGCAACGGTGAGAGCATAAAGAAAGCTCGAGCATGCAGCATTGAGGTCGAAACCGAAAGCGTTTTTAATGCCACACTTATCGGCAATAATGTTTGCAGTAGCCGGAAACATCATATCATGAGTTACGGTTCCGCAAATAATCAGATCAACCTCTTCTGGCTTGGTATTTGTTTTTTCAAGAAGCTGGTTAACTGCGGCTGCTCCCATATCCGATGCACCTTTGCCCTCACCTTTAAGGATATGTCGGGTTTTGATTCCAATTCGAGTCATAATCCACTCATCGGTAGTATCTACCATGGTGCTTAACTCGTCGTTGGTGAGGATGTACTCGGGTATGTACCCCCCAACACCAGTAATAGCAGCCGAAATTTTTTCCATCAGACTTGTTTTAAGGCTATCCTTGCAGAAAGGATAGGTATAAGTTAAACAAACCTCACCCGCAGCTAGTACGAATGAGGTTTAGATTATTGTAAGTTTTCGCGAATATGCTCAACAATTCCACCATTAGCGCAATCTATCGCCTGCTTAATCATATTCTTGATTGCCTTTGCATTAGATACACCGTGGCCAATGATTACAACTCCGTTAACACCAAGAACAGGAGTACCTCCAATATTCTCGAAGTTAAATCCCTCGAAGAATTCGTTCTTAATTCCTTCCCTACTTAGGAGGTCGTAAAAGCTTTCGGCAGTTTTAAGGAGTACATTACCTGTAAAACCATCAGTTACAATTACATCTGCTTTACCGTGGAAAACATCATTTCCTTCGATATTTCCGATGAAGTTGATACCGTTAGCTTCCTTAAGCTGCGCATGGGTAGTTTGAGTTAGGATACTTCCCTTCTCCTCCTCCTCTCCAATGTTGAGAAGTCCAACACGAGGCTTGTCTATTCCTAGCACATACTGCGCATATACAGACCCTAACATAGCGTACTGTACAAGTACCTCTGGTTTACAGTCTGGATTAAGACCAACATCCAGCAGTATTGCTCTTTTGTCGATACTTACAGGAATTGGACTTGCGATAGCTGGACGCAACAGGCCTGGAATTTGTTTGATGGTGTACATTGCGCCAACCATCATACCACCCGTACTACCTGCACTAGCAAAACCTTGAATTTTATCCTCCATCAGGAGCTTAAAACCAATGGCAATGCTCGAATGAGGCTTTGAGCTAAAAGCTTTTACAGGATGTTCACCCATCTCAATCACCTGGTCGGTATGAACTATGTCAAAGCAAGAAACATCTGCACCCTCGCGAACGAGAATCTCTTCAATTCGTGCTTTGTCGCCTATCAGCACCAAGCGAACATCTGAAAACTGCTTTTGGGCTTCGATTGCTCCTAAAACTACTGCCTCAGGAGCAAAGTCGCCACCCATTGCATCTACTCCAATTTTCATACTACTTTTTTTAGTAAGCGTGTTTGAAAGCTGGTTATGCGTTTACTTGTTTTTCAACTACAAGGCGTCCTCTGTAAAAGCCGCACTCTGGACATACTCTGTGGTATTGTACAGCAGCACCGCAGTTAGAGCAGGTAGAAATCGTTGGAGCAACCGCTTTGTAGTGAGTTCTACGCTTATCTCTTCTTGTCTTAGAGATTTTGTGTTTGGGATGTGCCATTTTACAACTTGTTTATCGTGTTAACTATTTATTGTCTAGCAGCTTTTTTATTTCGTCCCAAGGCATTTCTTCCTCCTCCTCATCTTCTTCCGGCTCGATAAGAGCTGGATCATCATGAAAGTTGGTTTCTATTGCCTCAAGACGCTCAAGCATCTCTTGATTACAGGTGCTGTTTCCTTCTTCATCAGCCGGATGAACCTTTTGGTAAGGAAGGCTTAGGCATATGCTTTCGTAGATATACTGTGCGAGGTTAAGCTCGCCTTCGTTGGGATCTACGTAAATTACATCTCCTTCATCTTCATGTATAAGCGCCGAAAACTTAACAAATAAGCTTCCTTCGTAGCTTACAGGCTGAAGATATTCCTCCAAACATCTATCGCAAGTTACCACAACTTCTCCCTCGATTTCAAAATCAAGCTCAATAAAAGAGCTTGCTCGCTTTGCACGAACCAGCACCTCAACGCTTCCTTTTTGGATCTCTGAATCTTCAAAACATCCGAAAAACTTATCGTTGACATCGTAGCTGACCTCGTGCTCTCCAAGAGCAAGGCCCTTTACGGGAATTGTATAGCTGTTTAGATAGCCCACCTGTCAAAAAATATCGCGCAAAGGTAAGAATTAATCTCGTATATAAAAATGTTTGTCGGCTTTAAGCCAACCTGTCATACCTAAGCTTGTTATGTTTCAGCTTTTTACTACCTAGAATTACGCTTACGCTCATTTTCGTCGAGGTATATTTTCCTCAAGCGCATTGAGTTAGGCGTAATTTCCACGTACTCATCCTCCTGAATGTACTCTAAAGCTTCTTCGAGGCTAAATACAATTGGAGGTGCAATAACGTTCTTCTCGTCTGATCCGCTTGCACGCATGTTGGTTAGCTTTTTCGACTTGGTAACGTTGATTACAAGGTCGCCTGCACGGGTATGCTCACCAATAACTTGTCCGCAGTACACATCTTCACCAGGTGCGATGAAGAACTTACCACGATCTTGAAGCTTGTTTATAGAGTAAGCGTAAGCATTACCTGTTTCCATAGCAATTAGCGAGCCGTTGATACGCATTTCGATATCACCCTTGTAAGGTTCAAAACCTTTAACACGGTGCGCAACAATGGCCTCACCTTGAGTTGCTGTAAGTAGGTTGCTTCTTAAACCGATAAGCCCGCGCGATGGTATTTCAAACTCTAGGTGCGATCTGTCGCCACGCTGCTCCATCTTTGTCATTACCCCCTTACGCTTGGTTACGAGCTCTATCGCACGTCCAGCAAACTCTTCAGGCAAATCAATGGTTAGAAACTCTATTGGCTCGCACTTTTGCCCGTTTATTTCTTTGAAGATAACTTTTGGCTGTCCGACCTGCAGCTCGTAACCTTCACGGCGCATGGTTTCGATTAGCACGCTGATATGCAGCACTCCTCTACCAAACACGATGAACGAGTCGGCAGTTTCGCCATCCTGTACCCTAAGGGCTAGGTTTTTCTCGAGCTCTTTCTCTAAACGATCTTTAAGGTGGCGAGATGTTACAAACTTGCCATCTTTTCCGAAGAAAGGAGAATCGTTGATGGTGAAAAGCATGCTCATGGTTGGCTCGTCGATAGCGATTGGCTTAAGTGGCTCTGGATTTTCGAAATCGCAGATAGTATCACCAATTTCGAAGCCATCAATACCAACCAACGCACAAATCTCACCAGCATTAACCTCATCAACCTTGGTTTTACCCAAGCCTTCGAAAACCATAAGGTCTTTTATACGAGTCTTAACTTGCGATCCATCCCTCTTAGATAAAACTACAGGCATATTTGCCTTTAGAGTACCTCTGTGAAGACGACCAATTGCTATACGACCAACGTAAGACGAGTATTCGAGCGAAGTGATAAGCATCTGAGGTGTACCCTCGTGCGCTTCTGGTGCAGGAATATTGTCGACGATACAGTCGAGTAGCGCAGTGATATCGGTTGTTGGTTGCTGCCAATCGGTTGACATCCATCCCTGCTTTGCACTTCCGTATATGGTAGGAAAATCGAGCTGCTCTTCGGTAGCCTCTAGGTGAAACATGAGGTCGAAAACCTCTTCGTGCACCTCATCAGGACGGCAGTTTGGCTTATCTACCTTGTTGATAACAACAATAGGTTTTTTACCAAGCGATAGCGCCTTTTGAAGTACAAAACGAGTTTGTGGCATAGTACCTTCGAAAGCATCAACAAGAAGAAGCACACCATCTGCCATATTTAGCACACGCTCTACCTCGCCACCAAAATCGGCGTGGCCTGGTGTATCTATAATGTTAATCTTGTATCCCTTGTACTGAACAGATACATTCTTAGCAAGAATGGTAATTCCGCGCTCACGCTCTAGGTCGTTGTTGTCGAGAATTAGTTCGCCAGCCTTATCGGCATCTCTGAAAAGCTTTCCCTGAAGGATCATTTTATCAACCAACGTTGTCTTACCGTGGTCAACGTGGGCAATGATCGCAATGTTCCGAATATGTTGCATCACATTAAATTTGGACTGCAAATGTACACATTAAAAGTAGTTCGGGTAAGTTGTTATAAATCATATTACTAAAAATTAGCTTAGATAAAATGAATCAGGTAATTACAAAAGTTTTACCTTTGAGAGGTCTATGGTTTCGAAATGAGCGGTTTCTGCTCATCGAATTAAAAGGGAATCAGGTGTAAATCCTGGACAGTTCCCGCTGCTGTAATCTCTAAAAAGAGTTTAGGCAATCGATGCCACTGTTAAAACGGGAAGGCGCCTAAACGTGAGAAAGTCAGAAGACCTGCCATTGGACTTGATAAAAGCTTTCGGGTAAAAAGCGAGGATCCATCCACACTCCTCATTTCATCCCCCCGAATTAAAAACAAAAGCGAGGTAGTGTGATCTTACGCCATAACTAGATCGCTACCTCGCTAAATTTTTTAAGGCTTTGTGAAGATTAGCTTTGCTACTCCTCCCATTCTACCTTGAACTTTGGCTTCTTCTTTTCATCAACCTTCTTTGGTTCGGTTGTGGCACTTTTAGCCTTCTCTGTAGCCAACGGCTCTGTTTTTAGCGAAGCTGGCTTTTTTGGAGCGGCAACCTCCTCCCCATCCCACTGAAGCTTAAAGCTTTTGGTCTTGGGTTCATCGCTATTCTTTTGCACATCGTGCCTTTCCTGTACTTTGGGGGCAATAGTCCCGCTAGGCAAGTCCCAACCACGACCGCTCCAATCGTAGCTAACCTTAGAGCTTTTAGCGTTCCCCTCAACCTTAAAGTAAAGCTGCGTATTCTTTTCGAACTCCTCCTGCGACACCTGCTTTTTTAAGCCAGACCGAACTTTATGAAAAAGAACATCCTTGAGAGCAAGCTTAAGCCTATACGTATAGTCGCCAGAAAACGAGTGTGTTCCTATAACACCGAGGTTGATAGCTGAAGAACCAACGTACATGGCAGGAATGGTAACAACACCATTTTTTATGGTGATCTCATTCTTAAGATTCGCAAACTGAATATGTTCAAGCTCCTTTAAATCAATAAATCGGGAGAGCTTATAAGCAGGTTCAAACCTAACCAGCTGTCCATTTACTATAGAAATTGACGCAACACAGTCGAGCGTTTTAGGATCTATAGTTCCTAACTCGGTGTACTGACCACGAAGGGCAATTTCACCAGAAGCAACCCCTTTAATGTTGTTGCTGGTAAGCGTCGCTTGACCGAAGTTCTTGAATGACGAAAAAAGGTTTTCAATCCTAACGCTGTCAACCACAGCAAAGAAGTCGGCTGCAATAGCTTTACTGCTAAGCGGCTCGAGCTTACCTACCAAACCAACCTTACCTCCAAAGGCATTTGCCTTTAGCTGCGAGAAGGCAATAGAAGGACCATTTTTTTCGACTACAGCCTCCAAATTTGCTAGCTGTACACCACGAAATACGGCACTAGATGACTTAACGTTTAACGTTAGGTTTACTAAGTTAAGATCTTTTTTATCAGAACTTTTATTAATGCCAAAATTTATTTTTAGGAGGTTGTCGAAGCTGATACTTTTAGTAGTAGCATTTATAGTTGCAGAAAAAGGCTTTTGATCGAGGAGTCCATCGTACAAACCAGATGCAGAAGCAGCAACTCGGCCTGTAAGAGAATTAGAAATAACGCTTAAGCTAGCATTAGCAGAATTTGGATTGAATGACAGCTCTCCGCTGGGAATCATATACTTGCTACCAGCCAATGGAACTGAAACTTCGCTAAGCTTGAAGCTTCCGTTATTTACCAACCTTACCAGCTTTAGGAAGGTAAGCGAATCGAAGCTAACAATACCATTAGCTGTGACACTACCAATAACAGCGCCATCTAAAACCTTTGTCGAATCGACTCTATAAGCATCGTTAAGCTTACCTAAAAAGAGGTTGAAATTGCTAGATAGGCTCACCAATGGTCGATTAAAGTTGGTAAGCGTAAATTTACCCTGAAAATCGCCAAAGTTGGTATTTACGATAAACGAATCGAATCGTACAAAAGCCTTATCAACATCCCCTCTGCCATTGGAGAACGTACCAACGAGATTTACCGAAGCAATGCTACGATCCTGTAGCAGCTCACTTTTGCCTCCTTTAACATCAAACTCTCCGTAAATAAAAGGATACCTAGTACGAGTCCAAAATCCATTTGCTTTGGCAGTGATATTTACCTTACCTTCGAAGTTAACCTTATCGAGGCTCTTGCTTATTTTTGGAACAAGCTCGTTCATCTCCTTTAATACCAAATCCTTACCGCTGGCAACCAAATCGACATAAAAATCATTCTTCAATGAAAAACCACCATTAATAGCAATTTTACAAGATTTGTACGTAATACTAAAATCATTAAATATAAATGATTTGTACGATTCAGAATCAACCTTCCCTTCAAGTAAAAAATGCCTATTTTTAATGTAGGTTATAGAACCAACAGAAAGCTGGTTTATGGTAAGTTCTGAAGCAGATGAAAGCTTAAAATTATCATACGAAAAGCGACCTTTAGCATCTAAGCTGTTAATTGAGCTAGAATATGTAAGCTGTTTACTTAGATTAATATAACGAAACTTAGTATCACGAATTCGAATAGAATTTACTTCGAACTTTACAGCAGAAGCACCTACCCCACTGGAACCCTTTCTAACGACGTGAAAATTATCATTGCCATTTTTGTCAACTAAAAGCGTAAGCAAACCATCCCGAATGGATAGCTGCTTGATAGAAACCTTATTTGCAAGCAAATCGAGCATGTTGAGCTTCACATTTATCGACTTTGCTTTTATGAGAGTATCAGCCTGTACTAGACGTTTAAGATGGCTTTTATCCAGATCGTTGGTAGAAATTATTGTAACATCATACAGCCTTACCGATGCGTATGGAAAGTTTTTAACTAATGAAAGAGAAGCGTCACCAATTATGATGCGGCTTCTGATGCTCGACCGAATTCCCTCCAAGGCAAAGCTAACTATCCGATCTTGAAAAATAAAACCAGCAAGCGTTAGCAAAAAAAGTAGGCCAACCACCGAAAAAAACAGCGCCTTAAAAATTTTCCTTTTCATTTTAAACGTCTAAATTTCCTCCAAAAACAATTCAAAAATAGCAAAACCTTTCCTATGGAGTGGAGAAAGCTTAAGATTGCCCTATTTACATCTACCTACCTACTGCTAATAGTATGGCTTGCATACATAGTAGAGCTGCTTGTAGGCGGCAATATCTCAAAGCTTGGCATCCTACCAAGAGATTGGCCCAGCGTTGGCAACTTCCTCATTTCACCATTCCTTCATTCAAATTTAGAACATCTTTTGAATAATAGCTTAGCCTTTTACTTTTTAAGCTTGGCCTCCTTTCATTTTTATGGAGGTATTGCCCTAAGGGTAATGCTTGGCGGCGTTTTTTCGGGATTGCTGGTTTGGATAGCAGGCAGAGAAGCTTACCACATTGGACTTAGCGGCGTTTGCTATACCCTTGCATCGTTTCTTTTCTTCAGCGGGATAATACGTAAAAATATGTCGCTAAGCACCATATCGCTACTTGTGGTGTTTTTACAAAGCGAGATGGTTTGGGGACTTTTTCCATCGCTAAACGAACCCTTGCACATATCGTGGGAAAGCCATCTAGCAGGTGGTACTGTAGGGTTTATCCTAGCGCTTGCCTACCGAAAAAAGGGGCCACCCAACGACAAAACTGCCGACGATTTGGAAGATGACGAAAATGAGAGTGTCGAAAATGGAGCTTCTGTAGAAGATGCCGATGAATCAGAGCATTCAGAAGGGCGATAAACCTAAAAAAAAGCTAAAGTAAGAATCATCCCAATTTAACCATAAAGTGAGTTGTTAGAAATTATATATTTGTTGTGATCTCGGCACTAAATAAAATCTTGGCTTTATGGCGAAATATACAGAAGTTGAACCAGTTTCTAACAATTTGAATATCATTGGATTTGGTTCGGAAATTAAGGGGGAAGTTAGCACAAACGGCGACATTAGAATCGATGGAACTTTAAATGGGAACATCACCGTTAAGGGAAAAATTGTGATCGGAGAAACAGGTCGCATTATTGGCAACATTTTTTGCAAGCAATGCGATGTTATAGGATATGTTGAAGGTAACATAACCACGCAGGATCTCCTATCGCTAAAGGTCTCGTCGAATGTTGTTGGCGATATGATTTGCACCAAGCTATCCATTGAACCAGGTGCAAAGTTTAGCGGAAAATGCGATATGAACCAAAAAATTGGAGAGTAGCATTTTTCGGATCGTTAGTTAACATATTATTATATAGGATAATACTCTTACTACTTGGGTGTTATCCTTTTATTTTTTAGTAAGATTCAATATAAACCTATACATTCGCCCTCCAAAAACCACTTTTTTTCATACCTTAGATAAGAAATTAAGCCAAATAGTATGTACTCATTTAACGACCTACAAGCCATTGTCGAAAAATCATTTGGCGAGCTACAGCTGCCCAAAGAGCCAAGAGACCTTTACGAACCCATTTCCTACACCATATCTTTAGGAGGTAAAAGAATAAGGCCAGTTCTATGCCTAATGGCATCAAACGTATTCTCTGATATCATAGATAAGGCAGTAAAGCCAGCAATGGCGCTCGAAATATTCCACAACTTTACGCTTATCCACGACGACATCATGGACAAGGCAGAGGTAAGGCGAGGTAAGCCAACGGTGTACCGAAAATGGAATACCAACGTTGCAATTCTTTCGGGTGATGCTGCTTGCATTGTGGCCTACAAGTACCTAGTTCAAACCGAACCTACGATCCTTCCAGAAATACTCAAGGTGTTTAATACCACAGCTTTAGAAGTGTGCGATGGACAGCAATTTGATATGGAGTACGAGAAACTACCGTTTGTTACCGAAGACGATTACCTTAGGATGATAGAGCTTAAAACTTCGGTGCTTCTTGCTGGTGCAGCCAAAATTGGGGCTCTTATCGGAGGTGCATCTGCGGGTGATGCTGAAAAGCTTTACAACTTCGGGAAGTATTTAGGATTAGCCTTTCAGCTACAAGATGACCTACTCGACAGCTTTGGCGACCCCAAGGTTTTTGGCAAAGCTATCGGAGGTGATATCATTGCAAACAAAAAAACCTTCCTGATGATAAATGCTACTAAGTTAGCAAAGGGAGAAACGCTGAGCAAGCTGCAAAAGCTGGTTAAAGAACCTACTGATACTCCAGAAGAAAAGGTTGAAGGCGTAAAGCAGATCTACAGGGAGCTTGGCATTAAAGAGCTAACAGAAGATCGAATAAATCACTACTACAACCTTGCACTTGCCGAGCTCGTAAAGCTATCGGTTCGTGAGGAGCGTAAGGAGATGCTGCTAGGTTTTGCTGAAAGCTTAATGAAAAGGGATAGGTAAAATCTTTTAGGTAAACGACGCTATAGAGGCTGTCTAAAAAGCATCACGACACACTACACAAGCAGCACGAAAAAGATCTATAACCTACCGTAATGAGGTTTAGCTTCGCGCATTACGCATGTTAAGATAAGTGTTCCTCCTTTTTAGACACCCTCTTTTTTTTATCTATTTTATAAATGTGAATAAATACTAAAAACTACCACTTCTATATGTCAAGAAACCATAAATCAATCTATTAGGATATTTATTGGCTGCTATAGGTAAAGTTTATTACAAAAATAAACCGATCATAATGCTAAAATAGAGGTTATGCACAAGCACATTTATAAACATATGTAAAATTTAAGCATTATTGGAAGACTGCTATTTATAATCATTCTGTTTTTAAATAAGTAAAAGCAACTACAACGCCACGTTAATTGTTATATATCAACACATTGCCACAATCATTCTTTTTTATATCTTATTTTTATTAAGACTATTAACGATTTGAGAAGTAACGCCATACATTTGTACGTACAATTTAAATCGTAACTATGAAACATGCTTTTTACACCACATTAGCAATTCTAGTTCTACTAACAAGCTTTGCTTCTGCACAAACAAAGTACACCATCAAGTCGCAGAAGATTGAAGTTGTAGGCACTTCTAACCTGCACGACTGGACTGCAACAGTTGGTAAAGTAAGCGGATCGACCGATTTTAAGGTTGACAACAACGCGATTGTTGGAATTACCTCTGCTGTTGTTGACATTGATGCCAATTCGCTCGTTGGATCGAAAGGTAGCATAATGGACAACAAGATCAAGGACACCTTTGAATCGGAAAAGTACCCACGCATAAAATTCGCACTTGCCAAGGTTAACTCCATCCAGACAGCAGGCAATGTTTCCACCATCAACATCGTAGGCAATGTAACCATCAGAACGGTTACCATTCCTGTTGAGTTTGTTGTAAAGGCAACAACGCTTCCTAATGGGGACATAGAAGTTCGTTCATCGAAAAAGCTAAAGATGACCGATTTTAGCCTAAAACCTCCAACAGCAATGCTTGGTGCGCTAAAAACTGCTAATGATGTAACTGTAAATATCTACTTCGTACTTAAGAAGTAGCAAAACTAATTGGTCGATTTGCATCGACAAACAGGTTCTAACAATAATTCACACCACAATGAAATCTACAATTAAAAGCGCTTTTGCTATTGCTATTCTAGCAGCTAGCTCACTAGCGGCATCGGCACAATTTGCCGAAATTCAGTACCATAACAAGAACGATCAGCATGGTAAGAATCGTTTCGAAACTTCGAAGGATGATTCGGTTATGTTTACAGGTCAGAAGCTTAGAGTGGGTGCTGGTTTTACACAATCATTCCAAACCTTAAAAAACCACAACACAGCAACGCCTAATATCGTTGGTGGTGTTGACCAAAACAAACCGATAAGTATTGAGCCAGGCTTTGGCTTGGCATCAGCAAATATGACCTTTGATGCTCAGCTTGCCGATGGTATTAAGCTAAACCTTACACTTTACCTTGCAGCTCGCCACCACAACGAGACCTGGGTAAAAGGTGGTTACATCCAAATGGATAAGCTTCCATTCTTTAAGTCGGAGTTTTTTGACAACCTGATGAAGTACACTACCATTAAGGTTGGCCATATGGAAATTAACTATGGCGATGCCCACTTCCGCAGAACCGACAACGGTAACTCTATCCTTAACCCATTTGCCGAAAACCTTATTATGGATGCTTTTGCCACAGAAATTGCTGGCGAAGCTGAGTTTAAGTACAACGGTCTTATTGGGGTAATTGGCCTTAGCAATGGACTTCTTAAAGGTGATGTTATTGAGAAGGTAAACACCGTAACTCAAGAAACAAGAACCAAAAAACCATCTATCTATGGTAAGGTTGGTTTCGACGGTTCGTTTGTTGAAGATTGGAGGCTACGCATCACCCAATCGTTCTACAACAATAGCGGCTCAACCAGCAACACGCTTTATGCAGGCGACCGTGGTGGTTCTAACTACTGGGGCGTTTTAACTAGCTCTACAGACTTAACAGCAAACTTCACAACCGGTCGTTTTAACCCAGGCTTTAACTACCAAGTTACAGCCCTTATGACCAACGTATTTACCAAATATCACGGACTAGAATTCTTTGGTACCTACGAGTGGGCAAAAGGAAGACCATACACCAACGCAGCAGCTCAAGTTGATAAGAGGAAGGTTAACCAAATTGCTGGCGACCTACTTTACTACTTTGGTACTAAAGAGAACTTCTTCTTAGGTGCTCGCTACAATAAGCTTAGCGGCGAACTCTCTACCACAGCAATGGATGCCGATATCACTCGCTATGCATTTGCTGCAGGATACTTCTTTACCAAGAATATCCTTCTTAAAGCTGAGTATGTTACCCAAAAGTATGACGGATTCCCTTCAAACAACATCCTAAACGGAGGTAAGTTTGATGGCCTTGTTGTACAAGCAGTTGTAGGCTTTTAGTCGTACTCTTACGAGTTTATAATACTGGCAGGGTAGCAGAACTATTCGTTTATACGGATTGGCGCTACCCTGCCCTTTTTTGCAGCTATGTTACAAGCACTATGGATTCAGCTAGCCTTACTTGCTTTGGTCGGAAACCGACCAAACACCGATTTACGCACCATTGCTTTTGAGGTTATGCCCGAAAGCCAGCTAACCATTTCGGGCAAGAGCAACGTTAATACCTTTCAGTGCCACTCTGCAGATGTAATGCAAAAAGGATCATTTATGGCCTTCGAACCAACAACGTCAGGAACAATTGGCTTCTACAATGCTTCGGTAGCTCTTAAGGTAAAATCGCTAAGCTGTGGTAGCAAGCTGATTGAAAAAGACTTGAACAAGTCGATGATGTCGGATAGGTTCCCCTTTATATACCTAGACTTTAAGGATGCCAAACTATCCGCCAAGTACCCCAACAACACCAGCAGATACCTTGCTACGGTTAAGATAACCATAGCAAACACTACAAGAGAAACCAAAGTTGAGCTCATGCTACAGCAGCTTACAGCAAACACTTACAGGCTAACAGGAACCCAAACATTGGTGCTTAAAGACTTTAACATCAACCCTCCAAAAGCGATGTTCGGCCTAATTGTAGTAAACGAAGAGATAACCATAAACTTTAATATTACCGCATCAATTAAAAAAGATTTTTTTAACACAACATCAATTTAACAAGCCGCTTTTGTACCTTTAGCCATATCCAACAATTAGGATCAAAATGGCTACAATAGATCTCCGCAAAATGCAGGCAACAGCCGATGAAGAAGGCAACGTTTACTACACACTAACCGCAATCGATGGCAGCCCAATTAGCATAAACAGCCTAATTGGCAAACAAATATCACTACATTTCACAGGAAACATCATCTGCTGCAGCTGTGGAAAACCAACAAAAAAATCGTTTGCACAAGGATACTGCTACAAATGCTTCATCAGCTCTCCAGAAACAGAAGAGTGCCTATTAAAACCTCACCTTTGCCAAGCGCATCTTGGTATTGCTAGAGATATGAACTACGCAAAAGAACACTGCTTGATAGATCACTACGTTTACTTAGCTAATTCTGGCGGACTCAAGGTTGGTGTTACAAGGCATACGCAGATACCTACCCGATGGATAGATCAAGGAGCTTCGGAAGGGCTGATTGTTGCAAAAACTCCAAATAGGTACCTAGCTGGAGCTATTGAGGTTGACCTTATGAGGTACTTTTCGGATAAAACAAATTGGAGGTCGATGCTAACCAACAAAGAAGTAGCTATTAACCTTTACGAACAAAAGGAAAAGTTGAAAAACTTAATAGATAGTAGCTTGTCTAGCTATATTGAAGCTGATACTTCGTCTAAAAAGCTCATTTATCCAGTAAAAGAATACCCCTCAAAGGTAACATCGCTAAGCTTCGATAAACAAGCGAACATCGAAGCCCGTTTAGCAGGAATCAGAGGCCAGTACCTGATATTTGAAGGAGGTGAAGTTTTAAATATGCGTACTTTTACAGGTTACCAGATAGAGCTGTCGTACTAAAAAGGCTGCCCCAAAATATCAAGACACACGCATTATGTATTATGTATTACGAAATACAGCCACAGGCTACTATAGTGTGGTTCAGCTTGTCGTAATACGCATATCGTGGTACGTGCTACTCCTTTTTAGACAGCCTTTCTAAATATATTCGTTAGAATTTTAATGTGTTAATATCAGCCACTTCAGCTGGTAGTTCACCAAACTTAAATACCCTAACAGGCTTAGGTCCTATCAGCGAATATACCCCACCTTCGAACTTAATCATACAACCTTCGCGCAGACCAACAACTGTTGTATGCTGATTTAGCGCAATAAACTCCTCAATGCGCTGCTCACGAGTTTCACCAGCATGGCCATCAGGATGAGCATCAAGGTAGTGCGGATTAATTTGAAAAGGAATAAGGTTAAGAGCATTAAACGACTCGGGCTCGATTATTGGCATATCGTTGGTTGTTCTAATAGTAGGGCAAGCCATATTAGAACCTGCACTCCAGCCAATGTAGGGAGTTCCGGCCAATACCTTACGACGAATAATCTCGGTTAGCCCATTTGCTTGAATGCACTCAAGAAGTCGGAAGGTATTCCCACCACCAACAACAATTGCCTGAGCGGCCTCGGCAGCAGCGGCATAGCTATCGAAGTGGTGAATTGATTTCACCTCAATTCCAAACTCAGCCAGCCTATTGGCCACCTTGGCCTCATACTCATCGTACGAAAAGGTAACAGCGGCAAAAGGAATAAACAGCACGCTTTTAACATCACCCAAAAATTGGTTAATTTCATGCTTCGGATAGTCAAGGTATGCTTCTCCAGCATTAGTTGAGTTACTTATAAGTAGAAGTCTCATTGTTTGGTTCTTATAATAGTTAAAGTTGTTCCATTTCAAAAGTGTTAACATCGCATCTTCTTAAAAACGAAGCCGATTTTCCTAGTAGCGCATTAACAGCCACAGCAGCAGCCGATCCCCCAGCAACAGCACTTACATAGCTCGGATAGTAGTAGTCGGATTTAAAGATTCTATCAACAAGCGAAACCGCCTTATCGACAAGCACAGCAACATTATCTGGATCAGCACAAAGAAGGTAAGAATTAAAGTTGCAGCCAACTGTCCAAATAAAAAGCTTGCGATTTCGAACACAAAAATCGCTTATTAGCTTGATAGTTTCCCTGTCGTAGCTAGCGTAAACAATAATCTCAGCACCATCGAGTACCTCATCAATATTAGAAGAGCGAAGCTCTACATTTTTAATAGCCACACGCTCCACCATATGAAGGTTGGTTAGCTTTTCCTTTATAGCAATTGTTTTAAGCTTCCCAATATCGCCTCTAGAAAATAGGCACCCTTGTGGAAGGTTAAACTCATCAATTGTAAGATGATCGACGACCTTAACATGGCTAACCCCAGAAGTTATAAGCGCAATAAGCGTACTTACACCAACACCTGTAAGTCCAACAATGGCAATTTTCGAATTCTTTAATCGGGTAATGGTTTCTAAACCAAGCCCCTCAATCTCCATAATTTTAGAAAAACGCCTTTTCTCTGAGTCTAACAGCTCTGTCATTGCTTAGAACTTTTAATTGCTATTCGAATCGAAATGTACGACATAATTTTTGGTTAGTAAAGCTCGCTAAGCAATTGCCACACGCTAACAACCATCAAAAAAATACATTAATACATGAATATCAGATTATTACACAAAACATTCATAGAAAATACTCCCTACCATACGCTTCACATACCTTGACAACACCACGTACATTTTGTAATTTGTATATGCATATAAAAACCACAGAACCATGGAAAGAAGGCTTTTTATAGAAACCCTCGGGTTGCTAACCAAGCTAGAACAGGTTGTTAGCCTTAACCAGCATACACAGCCAAGCAATTTGGTGCTCGAAATAACCCAGCCCTACCCTGGATACTACAGCGTTCATGAAGTAGATAAAGACACACCTCGAACCATTTTTCTGATTACCAAAGAGGCATATAGCATTGAGCACATCTTAAGACTTGGATACGAAGCCTGCAAATCCCTAAAACACCAGCTAGACCTTACTCCATGCCGTGTTTCTATTTTTGCTGATAGCTATAAAGGAATAAGAGTAAAGCATCTAAAAGATTTTGAAATGCTTAAGCAGCTTCAGGAATTCCTAAAAAACGAAGGTATTGCTTTTGCAAAGCATCGTGCAATAAACGAAGAGGCTTCTATTGAGATCCAAAAGCTATTCTGCATAGAAGAGATTGTTGATGGGATTTACCAAGACCTTGATGAACCAGGGGAGCGATATGTAACCTTAGCTAGCAAGCTTTCGTTTGGACAATTTGTAAAGGTTAGCAGAGCTGTAAAAAACAACCTCGACTTTAGCGGTTTTGATGCAGCTCAAGCCGTATTCTATAGAAAAAAAGGTATTGTAGATGCCGTAAGAATATTTGATCCCAACATATCTCTGCATGCCCTAGAGAAAATACGTGCCACCTACGAAGATCAAACCAAAAGATTTTTGCTCAACGAAATGGTCTAACCAAAGCGTACATCACAGCAGAAGGAATGCTCGCGCATTCCTTTTTTTATACTCAGCAATAATGTAACAATAACAAAAAAGCAACGTCATTTTACAAACCAATACCATTTTTATGAACCACCTATCAGCACTACTTGCTATTTTGCTAGCAGCACCACTTGGTGTAGCGGCTCAAAATAGCGAGCTATTTGTTCCAACCAACTTTCTAAGAGCAGTAGAAAAGCAAACCAGAACTACGCAAGGAGTTCCTGGCGAACGATACTTTCAGAACAGCTCCAGCTACACCATCAATGCCGAATTTGATGCTAAAACAGGCATCCTAAAAGGAGAAGAAACCATTGTTTACCAGAACAACAGCAGCGATTCGCTAAAAAACATCGTTGTAAGACTTTATCCCAACCTGTTTAAGGCAAATGCACAGCGACTTGCCGATGTAAATGCAGCAGATCTAAACGATGGGGTTCTACTAAGTAGCGTTGAAGTGGACGGAAAGACGTACCCTAGCAACCAGCTCAAGTACGTAGGAACTAACGCAATAATCCCACTCAAGCAGAGCATCAAGGCAGGGAAAGCTGCAACACTTAAAATTGAATGGAGCGTGAGCCTACCAAACAATACGAACATCCGTATGGGAAGATATGGAGATGGAACATACTTTGTCGCATACTGGTATCCTCAAATTGCTGTTTATGATGATATTAACGGGTGGAGTACAGATAGCTACAACGGTTTACAGGAATTCTACAACGACTACAACAGCTACGATGTATCGATTACCGTCCCAAAGGGCCAGCTGGTATGGGCAACTGGCGAACTACAAAATGCAGCTGATATTTATACGGACACTATCATAGAAAGGATCAGCCAAGCAAAAAAAAGCGATTCGCTGGTTAGAATTGTTTCAAGCCAAGATATTAGCAATGGTACAATCCTAAGAAGTAACGGTAGTAACATTTGGAGATATAAAGCTACTGATGTTCCTGATTTTGCGTTTGGGGTAAGCGATAGCTACGTATGGGATGCATTGAGCGTAGAAGTAGATCACCAGACGAAACGAAGGGCAATGGTAAGCGCAACCTATAAAGCAGGCACAAAAGCAGGAGAAGGAGTTGCGCAAATAGCAGCAAGGTCTATCCACGAATTCTCTGACAACATTATAGGAGTACCCTACCCCTATCCGCACATGACTATATTTGAAGGACACTTTGGAATGGAATTCCCCATGATGTGTAACGATGGACCAGCAGAGTCGCTTCCCGAAAAAGTATTCGTTACCTCGCACGAAGTTGGGCATAGCTACTTCCCCTTTATGGTTGGCACTAACGAAACGCTTTACGGATGGGTTGACGAAGGGCTAATAACCGTAATACCAAAAGAAATCGACAAAATATACGGAAATCCTAATCCACACACCTACATTGCTGCTTACAGCAAACGAGCGATGGGAACAAGCAACGACATTCCGCTTGCCGTACCAAGCACCAACATCAGTCCAAACAACTTTATGATGCTAAACTATGGTAGAGCGGCAACAGCATTCTATCTCCTAAAAAACCTACTTGGAGACGACGACTTTAAAAAAGCTATTAAAGAGTTTATTGGCAGATGGAAAAGCAAGCATCCCACTCCAACCGACCTAATTTACACCATTAACTCAGCTACTGGCAAAGATTACACATGGTTCTGGAACAAATGGTTTTACGGATATGGCTATGCTGATCTTTCAATCGATAAGGTTGTAACAGATAGAGACGGCATAACCTTTACCATTAAGAAGATTGGCAGCTTTCCTGTTCCTATAAAGCTAACCATAACCTACACCGATGGAACAACCGAGCAGGTAGAACAACCTCTATCGGTATGGGAAAAGAACGACAGCTGGAGCTTCATCCATTCTACAAAAAAGACACCAGCAAAAATAGTGCTTGGAGATCCAAATATCCCAGACCTAAACACAAGTAATAACCTGTATAGCAAATAGAAAAAAAGAGGCTGCCCAAAAGTGAAGTGCACCCCAAAAGTTTTTTGTCCAACTTTTGGAGTGCACTTTAAAAGTAGCAAGACACACGACATATGTAGCATGAAAATGCTACTACAGCCTGTACAATGCAGCATGGCTTGTCGCAATACGCATATCGTGATACGTGAAACCTTCTGTACAGCCTCGTAATATCACTCTCCCAATTGCCTCCCCTTAGCATGCACAGACTTTGCTTCTAAAAGGTTTCAAAAAATCAGCTCCACCCCTAAGAACCTTGAAAATAGCAAAGCTAATTTCCTTGCATCATCCAAAGCTATAAAATTGATTTATTGCATAGTAGCACAATTTCTGAAGCAGAAAATATTCTACAGAGTCTTACAGCTAGTACAATGCAGAAAAAAAAGAAAAGGAGCCCACAAAAATTTATTCACATTGTACTAAATTCCAAAAATTGTTTTAAAATTGCAGCATAAGTAATGGCAATTGCCACAGTGTTTAACAACTAAAACAAGTAGCAAATACCTTAAGGGTAATTTTATTAATTCGGCTCCGAAATGAAAGCAAATAAGGAATTTCGACCTAATTACAAGGAGGAGACTTTCGACTCTGGCGATCTTAGAAAAGCAAAAAAGCTATCTCCTGAGAAAAAGCCAAAAAACGAAAAAAAAGAGCTTTACGATGTCGATGAGTTTGAGGAAGAGTACGATCTTCAGAAGTACAAGCGCGAATCAATCTCAGACTTCTACGACGAGGGAGAAGGTGAAGAAGACGAATTCGACGAAGAGTACGACGAGGATGAAGACTACGACGAAGATCTAGACGAAGAGTTCGATGACGAGATTTACGATGATGACGAAAACTATAACGAAGAAGACGAAGAAGAAAACAGAAGATAAATATCACCCACATACACAAAAGGTTATCCCCAAGGTTGGATAACCTTTTTCTTTTTAACCTATTTAGCGAACCTCCAAGTTAATTAACATATATCCAACATAATATAGCTTGTGTATCCGTCATTCTTTTTAATTATTCTAAATAAGAAAATATCTTTGAAATCGAATAGCAGCCCATCGAGCAAAGGCACAGCAAACGATGCATGCCAGTTGTTAATTGTAGCCCAAAAAGGCAACCCGCTTTATAGCTGCAGCACCATAGTAGCCTGCCTCTGTAAATGCTTGACGGAAAGCATTCATTTACCATGAAACATTAATTTCTTGAATAAAAATGGAGCAAAACATCAAATTCAACAAGGGAGTATGGGAAACAGAGATCAACGTAAAAGACTTTGTTAACCAAAACATTACTCCCTATGAGGGAGATGCATCCTTTCTTTGTGGACCAAGCGAACGAACAAAAAGGGTTTGGAATATTTGCAAGCAGGCCCTCAAAGAAGAAAGCGAGAATAACGGGGTTCGTAAGATTGACAACAAAGTTGTATCGGGAATTACCTCTCATAAAGCTGGCTATATCGACCAAGAAAACGAAGTTATAGTAGGCTTACAAACCGACGAGCTGCTTAAGCGCGCCATGAAACCATATGGTGGAATTAAGGTGGTTGAAAAAGCTTGCAGCGAGCATGGTGTAGAGGTTGATGAGCATGTTTTGGATATCTTCAACAACTACGCAAAAACCCACAACGATGGCGTGTTTGATGCCTACAACGACGAAATACGCCTTTACCGATCGCTCGGCTTTTTAACGGGGCTACCTGATAACTATGCACGAGGTAGAATCATTGGCGACTACAGAAGGTTGGCACTTTATGGCATTAATAGGCTCGTTTCGGCCAAAAAAAGAGATCTGGAAAACCTTGGAGGCCCAATGACCGAACACCGAATTAGGCTTCGTGAGGAGGTTGGAGAACAGATTAAAGCTCTTGAAAAGATAAAAGTACTTGGCTCTTACTACGGATTTGATTTGTCGAGACCAGCATATAGCGCACAGGAAGCTGTACAGTGGGTTTATATGGCTTACCTTGCTGCGGTTAAGGAGCAGGATGGTGCAGCAATGTCGCTAGGTAACGTGTCGTCGTTCTTAGATATTTACATAGAGCACGATCTGCAAAAGGGAAAGATCAGCGAAGAGTTTGCTCAGGAGCTTATCGATCAGTTTGTTATTAAGCTTCGTATGGTACGCCATCTTAGAATGGATGCCTACAACGAAATTTTTGCCGGCGATCCTACTTGGGTTACCGAAGCAATAGGTGGTCGTACTGCCGATGGAAGAACTAAGGTTACGAAAACATCATTCCGATTCCTTCAAACGCTTTACAACCTTGGACCATCGCCAGAACCTAACATGACAGTGCTTTGGTCGCCATCGCTACCTGAAAACTTTAAGCATTTCTGCGCTCAGGTATCAATTGACACATCGTCTATCCAATACGAAAACGACGATCTGATGTGTGCAACACGCGACTCGGAAGATTATGGTATTGCATGCTGCGTTTCGTACCAAGAAATAGGAAAGCAAATTCAGTTCTTTGGTGCTAGAACAAACCTTGCAAAAGCTTTACTTCTTGCTATCAACGAAGGCCGATGCGAAATAACGGGCAAGCTTGTTGTAAAGAATATACCAGCTCTTAAAAATGATATTCTTGACTTCGATGAGGTTATGCATAACTATCGTACTGTACTTAAAGAAATGGCTCGTGTTTATAACGATTCTATGAACATCATCCACTACATGCACGATAAGTACTACTACGAGAAATCGCAAATGGCTTTCATTGATACCGATCCTAAGATTAACCTAGCTTATGGAGCAGCAGGGCTATCCATTGTGGCCGACTCACTATCTGCAATTAAGTATGCTAAGGTTAAGCCCGTTAGAGATGAAAAAGGGATTGCTGTTAACTTCGATATCGAAGGAGAATTTCCTTACTATGGAAACGACGACGACAAGGTCGATCAGCTTGCAGTTGAAGTTCAGGCATACTTCAACTCGCTACTTAGCGAGCTGCCAACCTACAAGAATGCAGAGCCAACGCTATCTATCCTAACCATTACATCAAACGTAATGTATGGTAAGAAAACAGGTGCAACACCCGATGGTAGAGCAAAAGGAGTAGCCTTTGCTCCTGGAGCAAACCCTATGCACGGTAGAGATACACGAGGAGCTATTGCTTCGCTAAGCTCTGTTTCGAAGCTCGACTATGCAAGCTCGATGGATGGTATTTCGAATACCTTCTCCATTATACCAAAGTCGCTTGGTGGCACTAAAGAAGATAGGCTAGATAATCTTGTTGCAATGATGGATGGATACTTTTCAAAAGGAGCGCACCATCTTAACGTCAACGTGCTTAACCGCGAGATGCTACAAGACGCAATGGAAAATCCAGAGAACTACCCACAACTTACAATTAGAGTTTCGGGATACGCTGTAAACTTTGTAAGGCTAACCAGAGAACAGCAGCTTGAAGTAATTTCCAGAAGCTTCTTTGAAAAGATGTAGCATTTAGCGCTATGCTATCGCTAAAAAAAGACAAAAGCACAAAGGGTGTCCAAAAAGAGTTACATAGATCAAGACTTACTTTGGACACCTCCAATTACTAAGCTAATAGTAGAAGTAAAATCAAATTTATTACTTAATATCAGCTCATAATGTTAAAGGTACACTCCTACGAATCGATGGGAACCTTCGATGGACCAGGCCTACGTCTAGTTGTATTTCTGCAAGGATGCAACTTCGCATGCCTCTACTGCGCCAACCCTGATACCATTACCACAAAGGGAGGTACACCTACAGACATAGAAGAGATCGTTGGAATGGCCATAAGTCAGAAAGCCTTTTTTGGTAAAAAAGGTGGCGTAACCATTTCTGGAGGAGAACCAACACTTCAAGCAAAGTGGCTTATTCCTCTATTTAAAAGGTTGAAAGAAGAAGGAATAAATACTTGCATAGACAGCAATGGAAGCTTTTTGAATGACGATGTAAAGGAGCTATTGAAGTATGTTGATTTAGTTCTGCTAGACATCAAGCACATTGATGATGATCAGCATAGAAAGGTAACAAAGCAAAGTAATCGTAAAACCTTAGAATTTGCTGATTACCTAAAGAATAACAACATCAAAGTTTGGCTACGATATGTACTCGTTCCAGGCCTTACCAACCAAGACGAATGGTTAGCTAAGCTAGGACAACACTTTAAGGATTACCCAAACATTGAAAGGCTCGAGATTCTCCCCTACCATACGTTAGGAAAGCATAAGTACGAGCATCTGAATATGAAGTATGAGCTAGAAGGGATTCCCGAAAACACAAAAGAACAGCTGAAGCACGCAAAAGAGCTGCTTAAACCCTTCTTTAAGAAAGTAGTAGTAAACTAACCAAAAAACCAACCAGGAAATACAAAATGAACTTCAACTCTCCCAAACAAATTGTCGAAGTTGTTGGCCTCTCCGCGCTTGCACGATCGAGAAACTCCTTTTCAGCAACAATCGTTCTAGCATTTTTAGGTGGTGCGTACATAGCCATAGGGGGGTTACTTGCACTTGCCATAGCAGGAGGCATGCCTAACCTTACTGATGGAAATCCGTCGCTAACAAAGCTGCTAATGGGTGCTACTTTCCCAGTCGGTCTTATGCTTGTTGCAATTGCCGGAGGTGAGCTTTTTACTGGTAGTACAGCTTACTTTATTCCACCTCTAGCATCACGAAAAATATCAGTATCTAAGATGTTGGCAAACTGGGGAATAGTGTATATTGGCAACTTTATAGGTGCGCTATTTGTTGCCATTTTTATAGCTTACCTCACAGGGGTGCTATCTTCAGAACCGTGGAGCAATTTTACTATCAGCATAGCACAGGCCAAAACATCAGCTCCATTTTACAAAGTATTTCTTAAAGCAATGGCTTGTAACTGGCTGGTTGCCCTTGCAATGTGGCTTGCCTATGCATCCAACCATATATCAGGAAAGATACTTGGAATTTGGTTCCCAATTATGGCTTTTGTCGCAATGGGCTTTGAGCACTGCGTTGCCAATATGTTTTTTATACCTACAGCTATGCTTCTGGGTGCCGATATATCAGTAACCGATTTTGTAATTGGCAACCTTCTTCCTGCTACTCTCGGGAACATTTTTGGAGGAAGCGTGCTTGTAGGGCTTCTATACTGGCTTGCTTACGGCGATAAAAGCTAAGCCAGTAAAGAATCAGAGCAATTAACAATTCGGGTGGATAAAATAGCTCGGCGTAATTTCAGTGACAGGGATTTGGTGGTCGTTAGTCGGAAAAGCAACCGAGGATTTAACTCGGTGTAAATCTGCGTCTCTGTGTCCCTGTGTTCATTTTTTCGGAAATCGTGCGTCGTGTATCACAATTCGTATATCGATAGACAGTGTATCTCTGTAACTTAGTGTCACTGTGTTTACAAGGAATTATAAAGCTGATAATATGTAGATTATCCCAAGAACCATTTTGTTTTGATTCAAATGTTCCTTGGGATTACTTTTTTATCCTACTCACCTAAAAATCTTAACAGGCTCCTAAAGCCTCCGCCATCATATACCTCTTTAAAGCCATTCTGCTCTAAAAAAGCTTTTGCCGATGCGCTTCGCATTCCAGACGCACAGTAAACAATCACAGGTTTGCTTTTACTAATAGTCTTATAATTTTGAGGTAGAGATGCAATAGGTATATTAATTGAATCTTTAATATAACCCATAGCGCGCTCTTCTGGAGTTCTGACATCAATAATGGTAGCACCTTGACTAGCTAGGTTCTTAAAATCAACCGTAGGTGCACTTCCGAAAATATTACTTAGAAAGCTCATTTGTTTTTCAGTTTTAAGTATTACTACGCAAATTAACATCAGAAAGAGCCATTAGTTCGGTGACAAATATCACGAGCTGTCCATTTTTCATCTTTTTTATACCTCCAAGGTACAGCCAACCATCGTTCAGAAAAACCTAAAAAGATTATCTTTGAACCTTATGATTAGCAGAATGAGCAGTATGGTAAAACGTATATTATTTGTTAGGCATGGCGAAACAGACTGCAATAGCAGCAACCTTATACAAGGAAGAGGCGTTGATGCACCCCTAAATCTACTGGGCAAACAACAGGCCGAAGCTTTCTATAAGCACTATTCATCAATTCCTATCGATAGAATTTACACCTCATCGCTCATCCGCACTCACCAAACAATGGCCTTATTCATAGAAAAGGGACTTCCTCATCAGATAGACAACGGTTTTGACGAAATGGATTTTGGAGAGATGGAAGGAAAGCCAATGTACGACGAGGACGGCAATTTTACGCTAGAAGAGCTACTCGAAAAATGGAGAGAAGGCGATGAGAATGCCAGAGTAGAAGGAGGTGAAAGTCCGCTCGATGTAAAAACAAGGCTGTCAAAGTCACTAGAAGCGCTACTAGACAAAAGAGATGAAAAAACCGTGGTTGTTTGCATGCACGGACGAGCACTACGCGTACTTGTTTGCCTTCTGCTAAATAAGCCTATCTCGAATATGGAACAATACTTTCATCATAACTTGGCTGTTACCGAATTTGAGTATAGCTACAATAGCAAAGAGTTCAGAGCTGTTAAGGTGGCCGACTGCTCGCACCTAGAAGAGCTAAAGCTTAGCTAGAAGCTGTATAAAAGCACAAATTTGTGCGATATAACGAAATAAATATCTTTGAGTAATAAAAAACAACAAGCGAATGCCTATAATCAACTCTATAGTAAACCTGCTAAGCAGCAAACGATTAAAAAGCATTGACGAGTTTCGTAAAAATCCTGTTGAAGTTCAAGAAGCTGTTTTCAAGTATCTTGTAGATACAGCAAAAGGAACAGAATGGGGCAAGATGCACGACTTTTCGTCCATCAAAAGCATAGAAACATTTCAGCAACGAACACCTATACAGGATTACAACCAAGCAAAGAGCTTCATAGAGCGTGTAAGACAAGGGGAACAGAACATTATCTGGCCAACAGAAATAACGTGGTTCGCAAAATCGTCTGGAACAACCGAAGATAAGAGCAAGTTTATACCTATCAGCGAGGAGTCGCTCAACAACGTCCACTTTCAGGGAGGCAAAGACATCCTCACGCTGTACAACTACAACAATCCAGAGACACAAATTTTTTCAGGAAAAGGATTGACACTTGGAGGTAGCCACCAAATAGATAAGCTAAATGATAAAGCCTATACAGGTGACCTTTCTGCAATTCTCATTGAAAACATTCCGTTTTGGGCTGATCTTTTCAGAACTCCTAGCCAAAAAGTCGCTCTAATTGCCGACTTCGAAGAAAAGATGCGAAAAATTGCAGAAGAGGCCACTCCCGAAAACGTAACCTACTTTGCAGGTGTTCCATCGTGGAACATGGTGCTTATGAAGTATATACTAGAGCACACCGGAAAAAGCAACCTTTTTGAAGTTTGGCCCAACATGGAGCTCTTTATACACGGAGGTGTAAGCTTTACTCCATACCGCGAACAGTACAAGAAGCTCTTCCCTTCCGATTCGATGCACTACATGGAAACCTACAATGCATCTGAAGGATTTTTTGCACTTCAGGACGATCCCGGCTCTAACGATATGCTACTTATGCTCGACTATGGCATATTCTATGAATTTATACCAATGGAATCGTTCTTCGACAAGCAGGTAAGTCCGCTTACAGTTGCCGATGTAAAGCTTGGTGTAAACTATGCAATGGTTATTACAACTAATGGAGGATTATGGCGTTATATAATTGGAGATACGGTAGAGTTTACATCGCTGTTTCCGCATAAAATACGCATAACTGGTAGAACAAAGCATTTTATAAACACTTTTGGCGAAGAGATAATTGTAGATAACGCCGAACAAGCTATAAAAGAAGCCTGCCTTGCAACAGATGCCATAGTAAGCGAATACACAGCAGCACCGATATACATGGATAGCAATGCAAAAGGCGGACATGAATGGATTTTCGAATTCGAAAAAGCACCTATCAGTATGGAGCACTTTACGGATGTTTTAGACAATGCCCTAATCAAAATTAACTCCGATTACGAGGCAAAACGATTTAAAAACATCACCCTACAACGTCCAATAGTTCATGTTGCTGCAAAAGGTCTATTCTACGAATGGTTAAAACAAAATGGGAAGTTAGGAGGACAAAATAAAGTTCCACGACTATACAACGCAAGAGATTATGTCGAAAAGCTGCTCGAGCTCAACAAATCACTACTTAAGTAGCTAGCAAGCAGACAGAATAGGGACCTTAATTGGATTTATCATTGTAAAAGGTACAGCTGATGTTACAAATTGCAGTAGCGGGCAATATTGGTAGCGGAAAAACAACCCTCACCAAAAAGCTTGCAGAAAGTTTAGGTTGGAAAGCTCAGTACGAAAGTTTGGATCAAAATCCGTATATCAACGATTTTTATCGAGATATGCTCCGTTGGTCGTTCAATCTTCAGATCTACTTTCTCCATTCTCGCCTCAAGCAAATCGTAGAAATAAGAAGAGGCGAAGAGAATGTTATACAGGATAGAACCATTTATGAAGATGCCCATATTTTTGCTCCTAACCTTTTTCAGATGGGGCTTCTCCACGAGCGCGACTATAAGACGTACCTCGATCTATTTGAGATATCAACATCGCTTGTACAATCGCCCGATTTGCTCATTTACATTAAATCGTCTGTAAAAACGCTCGTTAGGCAAATAGAAAACAGGGGCCGAGAGTATGAAAAGAACATCAACCTAGAGTACCTGCAAAACCTAAACGAACACTACGAAACCTGGATCAAGAAGTACAAACTTGGCAAGCTGCTTGTTGTAGATATCGACGAGCTCAACTTTCTAGAATCTAAAGAAGCATACAACGCTGTACTTCAACAAGTATCAGAAAAGCTTAACCTTTAGTTGTAAACGCCGTACTCCTACCAAAGCTCCCTGAAAAAGTGCTTGTCGTAGTACAACAAGCGAGACACCTTTCGTAGTACTTTATGTCAATGCCTAAAAACGTTGACCGTTTTCTTTGTCGTGATTCGTATATCGTGATACGTGATACGCATTAACATTACATGAAACCTCTTGTTAGGTAGATATACAATTTACCGAACAGCCCTTATGCAAGTTTTACCTCCCCCCAACGTCATAGAAAGTAAGTATAAACACAATAACAACCCAGTAAAAGCAGATGAAAAAGTTAGCACTTACAATTTTAGGAGCATTAGCCATCGTTGGAAGTGGTATAGCTCAGAACCGAAGCGTAGAATTCCAAGAAGGAAGCTTTACAGAAGGTGTTGCAAAAGCAAAAGCTGCCAATAAGCTTATTTTTATGGATGCTTACACCACTTGGTGTGGACCATGCAAGTATATGGCTAGCAAAATATTTACCCAAGACAAGGTTGCCGATTTTTTCAATACCAACTTCGTGAACCTAAAGTTTGATATGGAAAAAGGAGAAGGAATAGAGCTTGCTAAACGTTTTAGCGTCAAAGCTTACCCTACCTTTTTGGTATTAGACACAGCAGGAAATGTTGTACACCGCATTGTTGGGAGTGCCGAAGCTGATGAGTTTATTGAAAAAGCCAAAGCAGCGCTTAGTCCAAAAACATCGCTACTTGGACAAAAGAACGAGTACGACAAGGGAAATCGTGAGCCGGAATTTGTAAAATCGTACCTAAACACCCTCAAAACCGCATATATGGAAGAGGATGCCAAGCAGGTGGCCACCGCCTACCTCCGTTCTATCAAAGAATCTGATCGAGTAAAAAAGGAGAACTGGCCCATTTACAACGATTTTATAAACGATCCTTCGAGTAAGGAGTTCATGTTTATCCTAACAAACCGAATCAAGTTTACCGATGCAATTGGAGACTCCGCCATTTCGGCCAAAATAGACGCTGTTTTTACAGAAAAAGCAATGACCCTACTAGTAAACCGAAAGAGCGCTGCTTACACCAAGGAAGAGGCTTCTAAGCTCAGAAAACTAATATCTGCAAGCAAGCCCGATAATGTCGAAAAGTTTTGGGCAATACTTAATCTGGCCGATAGCAAGTTTGCAAAAAACGGAGCGGCTATTGCAGCCTACGTTAATGGGCCTCTAAAAAACGTAAAGCTAACCGATGAAGAGGCCTACGACATTCTTTATCAAATTATACCGGTGGTCTCCGATTTTTCTACTAAAGACGATGTGATGATTGTAGCAGCTTACATTGATGCAAGAATGGCTTCTATGAAAGATGAAAAGGTGAAAGAATACTTTACAAAGCTCAAAGCAAAGCTTACCAGCAAGCTTTCAGAGCAAAAGTAATACCTACCAAAAGAAGGGCAGTCCTAAAAGTGAGTATTCTTTTAGGACTGCCCTTTCTTTAGATAGTTTCCACGTGAAACATTGTTCTCCTTAGCTACCTTCTCGCTAAAATAGCAGTGCTCTTTTTCTCGTTGTCGGCAAGCTTAACAGCCTGCTGTACCTGAGGATCTTCAATAAGCGATCTTTCGATTTTTCCTCTTTGATAGTAGTACCTACCAATAAGTTCATCTTCGAGGTACGACTTAATTTCATCCTTAAACAGCACAAGGTCCTTACGCTTATCGTGCGAAAGCTGCTTCTTGAGAGCTTCCATTTCCTTTTGCGCATGGCTATAGTACTTATCTTTTTTTGCGGCATCTTCGAGCTGCTTTAGCAGAACATCTGTTTGAGTTGTGTAATCGTACTCCTTCCCTTCAAGAAACTTAACGAAATCTTCATAATCGTTATCCGAAAGCTTAAACGATTTTATATCAGGAGTATCGCTATGCTTTGCGTAGTAGATATTTATGTAATCCGAAATTAGTCCACGTGCAATAAGGCTAATTCCTATTTTGCTTACTGGCTCAATATCAACCTTCACATCAGGCATCACACCTCCTCCATCGTACACCACCCTGCCGTTTTTTGTTTTAAAAGCAGTAATCAACGAATCGGGCACATTGCCAACGCTACCATCGGGGTTTCTATGCGAATAGTCCAGAGCCTGAATACATCTACCCGAAGGTATATAGTACTTTGCCGTAGTTATTTTAACCTGCGAGTTATAGCCAACAGGTCGGGTAGTTTGCACCAGCCCCTTCCCAAAGGTTCTATTGCCTACCACAACTGCTCTATCAAGATCCTGAAGTGCCCCAGAAACAATTTCGGCGGCCGAAGCAGAACCGCTATTAACTAGCACAACTAGAGGTATCTTGGTATCCACAGGCTCTAGCTCGGTTTTATAGGTTGCATCAAATTCCTTTATCTTTCCTTTCGTACTTACCACTAGCTTGCCCTCTTGGTACAAAGAGGTTTACAACCTTTACTGCTTCGTTTAGTAAGCCTCCTGGGTTGCTTCTCATATCGAGCACAAGCGAGGTTGCCCCCATCTTTTTAAGGTTAAGAAGAGCATCCTTGACTTCCTTGCTGCAGTCGGTTGTAAAGTTGGTAAACCTAATGTACCCAACCCTATCGCGAACGATACCATAGTATGGAACGGCAGGTATTCGTATAAACTGGCGAACCACAGACACGACAACAGTATCCTTGCTTCGAAGCTTAACAACCTTCAGATCCATTTTTGATCCTGGTTTTCCCTTTAGCATTGCGCTAACCTCGGTAACATCAGCGTTTTTAAGCGATTTCCCATCAATACCAATTAGCAAATCACCCGGAACAAGACCAGCCTTCGCAGCTGGAAAATTCTCATATGGTTCCGAAATCTCAATATAATCGCCCGACTTACGAATTAGCGCACCCATCCCACCATACTGACCAGTAGTCATAAATTCGAAATCTTCCATTTCATCATCCGGAATGTAGGTAGTATATGGATCAAGCGTAGATAACATCTCGTTTATAGCCTTCTTGACCAGCTCCTCGGAGTTAACCTGATCTACGTAAAAGATGTTTATCTCTCGAAGAACATTAAAAAAGATATCTAAGCTTTTGGCAAAGTTGTAGTTAGGACTTGTAAAAGAGAATACAAGAAAAAGTGAAAGTCCGCAAAGAAGTATGGCTCCATATCTCTTCACCTTTTTGAAATGTGCCTTCATATTTTTCATACGACTGCTATTATTCGAGTATATAATAAGTTACGTTAATTTGATGCGGCATTTTTTAGGGCACTGGGTCGTAACCACTACCACCCCAAGGATTGCAGCGCAACACCCGCCACACCGCAAGGAGCAATCCTTTAAAAGGTCCATGCTTTTTTAGCGCCTCCACTGCATAAGCCGAACAAGTCGGGGTAAATCGGCATGATGGAGGTTTTAGTGGAGAAATTGCAACCCGGTAAAACTTAATCGGAAGAAGCAGGATCCACACCAGAAGGTTTCGAATGTATCTTAACAAGCTTTTCAACTATTTTTTTGATTTTGGGTTCGATATCCGAAAACTCTTGCGTTTCTTTAGAAACGTAAACAAGGAGCAGCTGTAAACCAATACTTTCGGTTGATAGTAGCAGCTTTAAAGGTTGCTTGTTTAACCTAAAAGCTTCGCGTACCCTACGCTTCACATAGTTACGCTTTACCGCCCGCTTAAAGCTACGCTTAGATACGCTAATGCCCAGCTTTAGCTCCTCCTTCTCGGCATAGTCCACCACACGATAAACAACCTTAAAAGGATAGGTAAAGAAGGAACTTCCATCAACAAAAAGCTGCTCGAAATCCTTTCGATTACATAGCCTCTCGGTTTTATAAAATCTATTTTCGCTCATAGTAAGACCAACCTAATTATCAAAAGTATGAATAATAATAGTGAATGAAGCGCTGTTTTAACAAAAACGAGCTAATCTACCTATATAAAATCCTAACAACAAGCTAACGCAACCATGCTAGAATAAAAAAATCGCCTTAAACATTCCTTGTCAAAGAAAATGGTTTAAGGCGATTATGCTATAGAGCCTATGGCTACTTGTTCTCTTTATGATTCTTCTTGATGAAGAGTTCCAATGCTTTTGCCATTGATGGAGCTTCGGGAGTTGGAGCCTCAATGTCCAGTCTATATCCACCATCCTTAACGGCCTTTGCGGTAGCAGGACCAAACGCCCCAATCTTCTTTTCGCCCTGATCAAACTCTGGGAAGTACTCCTTTAGCGAGGTAATACCAGAAGGACTGTAGAAAATAACCAAATCGTACTTATCAAGATTAAGATCGGATAAATCGCTACTAACCGTCTTAAACAGAATAGATTTAGTGTAGGTAATTTTCGTTTTATCTAGCGCTTTTGGAATCTCTGGTTTATGAATATCCGATAGAGGAAGCAAAAACTTTTCATCTTTATGCTTCGTAATGGAATCCATTAGGTCTTCGAACTTACCATTACCAAAGAAAATTTTACGCTTACGGTAAACGATATACTTCTGTAGATAAAGAGCTATAGACTCTGAAATGCAGAAATACTTCATTGTTTCAGGAACAGTTACCCTTAGCTCTTCACAGATACGGAAGAAATGATCAATTGCTGTTCGTGCAGTAAAAATTACAGCCGTATGAGCAAGAATATCAATCTTTTGCTGTCTGAACTCCTTTGCATTTACGCCCTCTACTTTTATAAAGGGACGAAAATCAATTTTGAGCCCATACTTCTCCGCAGTTTCTTGGTAAGGTGACTTTTCGGAACCTGGATCGGGTTGCGAAATAAGTACTCTCTTGACTTTCAAGGCTGTTAATTTTTTAAATTTATATATTTCCAAATCAACCTAGTACTCCTGCAAAATGTAATGCGAGCAATACAGGAAGTATTTCAAGGGTGCAAAAGTATAAAAACCAAAAGAAAAATGAAACTCTATGGCTTAGAAATAGTCGAAACGATCGAATGATAAACAGCAACAATATGATGACTACAAAGTAGATAGATAGCTGAATAAAAAAAAGTGAGACCTGCTTTTCGGCATACGAAGCGACCACTTGCAAAGGGAAGATAGCGAGCGAAAAGACAGCATAAAACAACAGATGGTTAAACTTAAATTCTTCAAAAAGATCACGGCTTCTACTGATGTTGCCTAGCAAACCCCATCCCCAAATGCGAATAAAGTAAAGCGCCACCAATATGGCAAATGCTGCCAAAAAACTCGAAAGAGCACCCAGCTCTTTTACGGTATTACCTCCATACTTTTGTGCTAGCTGAACTAGAAAAACAGAGAAAGTTAGAAGATAAAACACTGTGCTTAAGTAGGTGAATCGCTTAAAGTTAAGCGATCGGCTTTGGTAGGTTCTTCGAGCCTCTCTGAGACTAAAGAAGCCCTTTATAACCGACTCGACATTCTTGTACTGAAATTTTAAGCTTACGATAAAAAATATCAGCCCTAACGTTAGGATACTAAAGCTTACAAAACCAAGGTTTTGCGTTTCACGATCCTTTGCAATTCCAACTTTTGCTACGCTTACTTTTTGCACGGGCTTACTCGATTTACCAAAAACAAGCTCCGGGTGACTCTCCAAAAGAATGTAGGAATCGCGAGAAATAAGCTCCGGAAAATCGAAACGGTTGAGCAACGACGAATCAACTTCGGAAATAGAAAAGGCATTTGAAGGAAATGAGAGCTTAGGCAACGAGTCTATTGCAGGACGTAAAGCGAGAGAATCTTTTGCAACGACTGCTAACGAATCAACCGTTGATTGGTGAGCTGCAACCGTAGATGTGTCAATTTGGGCCTCAAGCGCCTCATTATTCAGCTCCAGCTCGCTTAATGGTACTTCTACCCCCTGATGCTCATAAAACCTAAAATTTGCCAGCTCCTCTTCGCTCGGTTCTGCCGCTTTAAGCATAATATTCGAGGGCATTATACTCTCTAAAGCTTCGCTAGCAATACTATAAGCTCCTTTGTCAATATCTAGAGCTAAAAGTGTTGGGTAGTATGTTGATGTATAAGGCTTTACAACAGCAGTATAATGCCTAACTACTGTTTCATCAACCCTATCATTAACAACTTGGTTGTTCCCTACCTTTAGCGTATCACCTGACATAACCTTGCTTTTACTGCGACAAATATAGCGTTATTAGTTCGCTCTGCCATCTTCATCGCTCAATTTGAAGTAGTCAACTATCTTTTTCGCCCTAAACGATCCTACAACTTTAGCTATTTCAGCCTCCGACGCTTCGCGCATTTTAGAGACTGTTTTGAACTTTGCATAAAGCTCCATGGCGGTTTTTTCTCCAATACCAGGGATCGACTTTATTTCAGATTTGATGAAGCTACTCGAACGCTTATTCCTGTGAAACGTAATTCCAAATCGGTGAGCCTCATCGCGTATATGCATTAGCACCTTTAAACTTTCTGAATTTTTATCGAGGTACAACGGAACAGGATCGCTTGGAAAGTAGATTTCCTCCATCCGCTTAGCCAAACCTACAATTGGAATACGATGAATAAGATCGAGCTTACTAAGCGACTCTACAGCAGCCGAAAGCTGCCCCTTACCTCCATCAATAACAATCAGATTTGGAAGAGATTCGCCTTCATCAAGCATTCGCCTATACCGTCTATAAACTATTTCACGCATAGATGCAAAATCGTCGGGGCCAACCACTGTTTTGACGTTAAAGTGGCGGTAATCTTTCTTTGACGGCTTAGCATTCTTAAAAACAACACAGGCCGCCACTGGATTAGTTCCCTGAATATTTGAGTTATCAAAGCACTCGATATGCACAGGTAGCTCATCGAGCTGTAAATCACGCTTTATCGTAGAAAGAATTCTTTCGGTATGACGATCTGGATCAACCTTCTCCAGCTGTTTCAGCTTCTCCAGCTTATACATTCTCGCATTCTTTTCAGATAGCTCTAGAAGCTTCAGCTTGTCGCCTCTTTGGGGGACAATGTAGGTTGAACCATTAAACTCTTGGTCGGGCAAAAACGGAACAACAATTTCACGTGAAACATAACCCAAACGCTCATGAATTTCTCCTATTACAAACGACAGGATGCTCTCCTTATCCTCCTCAATATGTAGCTTTATTTCAAAGTTGTGCGATTGAATAATCATACCATTCTTCACGCGCATAAAATTGGCGAAGGCAGTAGATTCATCCATCACTACGGTAAAGACATCAAGGTTGGTGATGCTGGTGCTAACGACTACCGACTTGCTTTGGTAACCTTCCATCAGCTCGAGCTTTTGCTTTAATACTTGAGCATCCTCAAAACGGTACTCCTCGGCAGCTTTGCGCATTTTTTCTTTAAGCACATCGAGAACCTCTCCTAGATTTCCACGAAGTATCTCAACTATTTCTTTAATATAAATATTATATTCGTCTATTTGTGAATAGTTTATACAAGGTGCTTTGCAATTTCCGAGGTGATATTCGAGACAAGGCTTATACTTTCCCCTAGATATGCTAATCTCATCAAGGTTTAGAGAGCATGTTCGGAGGTGGTATAGCTGCTTTATTAAATCGAGCAAAGTTCGGAGAAGAGTAACCGAAGTGTAGGGTCCAAAGTAACGAGTGCCATCCTTTACATACCTACGAGTAGAAAAAACCCTTGGGAAAGGCTCATTCTTTATAGCAATCCAAGGGTACGTCTTATCATCCTTTAGGTTGATGTTGTATTTAGGTTGAAGCTTTTTAATAAGATTATTTTCTAAGAGCAAAGCATCTGATTCTGTGGGAACCACAATATGCTTTATATCCCTAATTTTTCTTACCAGTACCAAAAGCTTTTTGCTCTCGTACTTACGAGAAGTAAAGTACGAGGAAACACGCTTTTTTAAATCTTTAGCCTTACCCACGTATATGACAGTTCCTTCCTCATCAAGGTACTGGTAAACGCCAGGTTGATTAGGAAGGACTTCTACTTGCTTCTTAAGGTATTCGGTTATGCTACTTTCCTTCATTTACAAAAAGCGAGGTAGGTTTAAATGCTACAACATCAAAAAATCCTTGATCAGACAGCTTAATTTCTGGTATGACAATTAACGACATAAAAGCCATTGTCATAAATGGAGCCTTCATAACAGAACCTGATTTTTTTGCAATTTCAAGCAATTCTCTATAATCTTCAGCAACCTGTTCTGCACTCTTATCAGACATTATTCCAGCAATAGGAAGTTCTAATACCTTTAGCGTCTCTTTATCCGCAAAAGCAAGTCCACCTTTTGCCTCCACTACTCCATTTATAACCTTAGCTATACTTTCGTCATCAGCACCAATTGCCACAATATTATGCGCATCATGAGCAACGCTACTACAAATAGCTCCATTCTTTAGTCCAAATCCACGAATAAACCCTACACTTGGCTTAGCCTTTTGGTACCTATTTAGCACAACAATTTTAAGAATATCGCGATCTACATCTGCAGCTATTTTCCCATCAACGATATCAAGAGTATGCTGCTCCTTATTAGTATAAAGTTCTCCATCAATCACCCCTATTACATTCACTTCAACACTATCCAATGTATTAGTTGAAATAGTGATATCCTGTTCATCTATAAAATTTTGAACAAAGTTATTTATTGCGTTAATTCCAATATTCGGAATAGCAAGCACACCTTTCGAGAAGACTTTTTCACCTTTAATATAGGTCGAAACCACATTAAAATCGCTCAAATCATCAACCACAATAAAATCTGCATCATCACCTTTTCGAAGCAAACCAACAGGAATACCATAATGCATAACAGCATTATAACCAGCAATCCTAAGTGTATCAAATAAAGAAACACCACAAGATAAAGCACGCCTTACTAATCCAACAAAATAGCCATCTAAAAGGTCATCCGGATGGCAGTCATCAGAACAAAGCATCACCATATCAGGGTACATTTTAGCAATTTCAATCAAAGAATTAAAGTTTTTCGCAGCACTACCTTCTCTGATCTGAACTTTCATTCCCAGTTTAATCTTCGATTCAGCCTCTTCAAGACTCATACATTCATGATCAGTTGTAATACCAGCAGCAGCATAAGCTTCCAAATCGCTTCCAACCAAACCTGGCGCATGTCCATCGACCTTTAAACCACGGCTTAAAGCAGAACGAATCTTACCCATTACCTCGACATCACCAGCAATCACTCCGGGAAAATTCATCATTTCCGACAAAAAGAAATACTTCCCAGTTTTAAACATTCTTTCAACATCCGAGGAGTCCAAAACCGCACCAGACCGATCAAAAGACACAGCGGGAACACATGATGGCACTCCAAAAAAGAACTTAAAGCCCGACTGTTCGCCATTATTCATCATGTAAAGTACACCCTCTTCTCCGAGAACATTTCCAATTTCATGAGGATCGCTTACAGTTGCAACAACCCCTGTGCGAACCGCAACCTTTGCAAACTCCGAAGGCAAGAGCATTGAACTTTCGATGTGAATATGAGAATCAACAAACCCTGGCATAATATAACCTACACCAAATTGTTCATTACCCAATTCCACTATATCTTCAATCACCCCCGATTGAACAACAATCTCTCCATAAAAAACTCTTTTCTTATGAAGATCAACAATATTTCCAACTATTTTTTCCATTATTTCAACTAAATATCATGTTCCACGTGAAACAAAATTTAGTTTTTAGGAAGATAAAAGTTCCACGTGGAACTTTTATCTTCCTAAAAACACCAACAATACATTAATATCAGAAGGAGAAACTCCAGGTATTCTAGAGGCCTGTCCAATTGTTTTAGGTTTGATTTTAGTTAACTTTTGTCTTGCTTCGGTTGATAATGAAGCAAGAGAATTAAAATCAAAGTTATCCGAAATCCTTACATCTTCTAACCTACTTAACTTATCAGCAATTAGCTTTTCGCGTTCAATATACCCGCTATACTTTACTTTAATATCTGCTTGCTCTAGTATTTCTCCTCTAACATGCTCAATTTTACTACAAAATTCACCAATAGGACTTAAATACAAAAGATCGGTAAGAGCAATTTGGGGTCTTAGTAGTATATCAACAAGCTTACGGGTTTGATTGATAGGCGCAGTTCCTTTGCTGATGAGTAAATTATTTATTTCTTCTTGTTTTACGCTCGTTTTTTCAATGAGTTTTACAAGTTTTTCAACAGTTTTGTACTTGTACTCGAATAAGGTTTTTCTAGACTCGTTTACCAAACCTATTTCGATGCCAATTGGAGTTAGCCTTTCGTCTGCATTATCTTGACGCAAAAGGATTCGATATTCAGCACGTGATGTAAACATTCTGTATGGTTCATCAACTCCTTTCGTAACCAAATCATCAATAAGCACTCCTATGTATGACGAATCTCTTGATAAAACAAGAAAACTTTCATTAAAAACAGATTTAGCAGCGTTTATACCTGCAATCAACCCCTGTCCAGCAGCTTCTTCATAACCAGTAGTACCATTAATCTGTCCTGCAAAAAACAAATTTTTAACCATCTTAGTTTCTAGAGTATGGTTAAGCTGTGTTGGCTGGAAGAAATCGTATTCAATAGCATATCCTGGTCTGAAAATACGAGCATTTTCAAGACCAGGTATTTTGGTAAGAGCTTCTACCTGTACATTTAAAGGTAATGAGGATGAAAAGCCATTAAGGTAGTATTCGTTGGTACTCCAACCCTCAGGTTCTAAAAACAACTGATGCTGATCCTTATCTGCAAAAGTTCTTACTTTATCCTCGATACTAGGACAATATCTAGGTCCTATAGACTTAATAGTCCCATTAAAAAGAGGCGATTCATCGAATCTGCTTCGCAGCGTATTATGAACATCCAGATTTGTATAGGTTATATAGCAAGGTAGCTGCTTTGCTGCCGGCTTAATCTCCTCTAAATACGAAAATTTTTCAGGTTTTTCATCACCAGATTGAGGTACGAGCTTGGTAAAATCGATGGTTCTTCCATCTATTCTTGCAGGTGTTCCTGTTTTCATCCTGCCAACTTCCATACCAAGCGATTTCAGCTGCTCTGTAATGCCATACGATGGCATATCTCCTGAACGGCCACCAGCTAGCTGTGCTTTACCAACGTGCATTAACCCATTCATGAAGGTTCCGGTAGTTAAAACAACTGCTTTTGAAGTAAACTTTACTCCTAGTGCGGTGACAACACCTCGTACTTCGCCTTCACGGATATCTAGCGATACTACTGAATCCTGCCAGAAAAAAAGGTTTTTGGTTGCCTCTAGCATCTCTCTCCACTTGGCAGTAAACATCATTCTGTCACACTGTGCTCGCGGGCTCCACATTGCAGGACCCTTGCTCCTATTTAGCATACGAAACTGTATGCTACTATAGTCTGTGACAATAGCAGAGTATCCTCCAAGAGCATCTATTTCTCTAACAATTTGTCCTTTTGCAATTCCTCCCATAGCAGGATTACATGACATCTGACCAAACTTTGTCATATCCATTGTAATCAGCAGGGTTTGTGCACCAAGATTTGCAGATGCTGCTGCTGCCTCACATCCTGCATGACCTGCACCCACGACAATCACGTCGTAATTAAATATCATAGCCTAAAAAATAGTAACGTTAAACTTATTCAGGTAGTAGTTCTCCTTTTCTCTCATCAACACCTCCTCTTCGGGCTGCTTATCCTTATAGCCACAAAGATGCAAGACCCCATGAACCACAACACGCGATAGCTCATGATTAGCATCGACACCAAACATTTCTGCATTTGATGAAACAGTATCTATGCTCACAATCAGGTCACCTGATATCTTTTGCTTATTGGTATAGTCAAATGTTATGATATCGGTGTAGTAATCGTGCTGCAAATACTGCTTATTTGCTTGCAAAATATACTCATCGTTACAAAACACATAATTTAGGGTACCAATCTGGTACCCTTCTTCTGCTGCAACTTCCTTAAGCCATGCCTTTAGCTTTGCTACGTTCTTTGGCTTAAATGAAATTTCTTCTGAAAAAAAGTTTATGGCCAATTCCTAAATATTAAAGTAAAGTTGAACACGATTTCCAATCCGATTAAATTCGGCATAATCCGAAAGTTTAAGCATTAAAAAAACACCTCTTCCTTCAGGATTCTCTAAGTTTTCAGGTAAAGTTGGATCTGGAAGCGAACTATAATCGAACCCTACACCCTCATCCTCTACTGAAACAACAACTCGGTTATTTTGTTTTTCAAGAATAAACATCACCTTCTTTGAAGTATCACACCCATTGCCATGATAAATCGAATTGGATAATGCCTCGAGCGAAGAAACTATAAGCTTATGATGGAGAGCTGATGGAACATCATACTTCTCTACGAAGCGCATTACCAGCTCTTCTACACCGCTTAGCACGGCTGGATCCGAATCAAACTTATAGGTAATCATCTTTACATTATACGCTTAAACTTAAAAAAGTTACGCTATCGGGCTAACCAAAGCATAGGATTTTGAGGAGTTAGCTCCTTCCAAACCTGAAATTTTAAAGCTGGCTTATCTACTCCATTTTCGCTTCCTGCTAAAATTCCAATCACCTGCTTAGCTCTTATCTTTTGCCCCTCCTTTACAGTAACCCTTGATAGGTTAGAGTATACGGTTAGGTAATATCCATGCTTAACTATCACAGAAATGTTAGCCCCAGGAAGTGGGAAAATCTTGCCCACCTCACCATCATAAACAGCATATACATCAGCACCCTCATTTGAAGAAATATCAACGCCCTTGTTTTCGACCCTGATACCCTTTAGAATTGGATGATCGTGCACACCAAACCCTTCTACAACCGAACCTTGACGAACAGGCCAAGGTAATCGTCCACGATTAGATTCAAACTTTCCTGCTATTGTTCTATCTTCTGGAGTAAACGGAAGTGCCTTTGACTCTGCTCGAGGAGATTCTACAGCAGGAGACTTTTCTGTTGATGACTTCTTACTCCTTTTTGCAGCTTCGGCAGCAGCCTTACGTGCTGCTTCCTCGGCGGCAGCTTTACGTGCTGCCTCGGCTGCTTTGCGTGCTTCCTCGGCTATAATTCGGTTAATCTCTTGTGTTAAGCGTTGCGTCAGATTTCGCTTTACCTGTATAGCTCGCATCAAATCTTTTTCCTTATTCTTAAGCTGAACTGCAAGCTTCTCGTATGACTTCTCGTCTTGATCGAGCTTGCTTACTTCCTTGTTTTTGTCCGCCAAAAGAATTTCCAAGCTTTTCTTTTTACTATTTAGGTCAGCTATTTCTACATTTAGCTGATTTTGCTTGTCTTCTATCGATTTTGCTTGCTGAACCCTATACTCGCTATACGAACGTAGATACTTCATTCGCTTTATAGCCTGATGTAAATCGGATGATGCAAATATAAGGGCTATGGTAGAGCTGCTATTTCGTAGCTTATAGCCCTGCTGTATCGTTTTCGCATAGCCGACTTTGAGGGTATCAATACTTCTTTTAAGAGTAACAACGGTATCTGTTTTAACTTGTATAGTTTTAGCTACAATCACTACCTGCTTGTCAATATTCTCAATTACCTTCTTTCGCTTTTGAATCTTAGCATTAAGTAGGGCTATTTGCTTTAGCGCGGAATTCTTTTCGTTTTTGGTGGCGTTAAGCTGCTCATTTATCTGATTAATCTCTCGTTCAGATGCACGTTTTTGCTCCTGCAAATCTTTAAGCGATTGAGAATATGCAGCAGCTGATAAAAATAAAAGTAAAAGAACTATAACGTATCGTTGCATTACTTATCCTTGTTGAGTTTTTTTAGTAATTCTTCTGTTCTATTTCCTTTATCATAAGACATTTGCCAGTACATCTTAGCCATTTCTACCTCGTTAAGCTTTAAAAGAATGTCGCCATAATGTTCAAGTATCACATCATTATCGTTGCCTCCATAAATGAGTGCTTGACGCATTACGCTCTTTGCCTCATCATATCTTCCAAGCTTATAAAGAATCCATGCCTTTGTATCCAAGTAGGTGCTGTTATTTGGATCTTTTTCGAGTACGGTTTCAATCATCTTTAATGCTTTACGAAGATTTCTTCCTTCTAATGATAGGTAGTAGCTATAATTATTAAGAACAGCAATGCTTTTAGGATTAATTGCTAAAGCTTTATCATAGTACTGGTAAGCTTCTTCATTTTTTCCTAGCGAATGGTATGAATCGCCTATCATCGAAAAAATATCAACCCTAACAGAATCTTTTGTAACAATAGGCAATGCAGACTTTAGTACTGCTATTGTAGAATCATACTGCTTCGATTGAAAAAGAGCATACGACTTATACAAATGAAACTTCAGAAAGGTTGGGTGGTACTTTATTCCTAAAGATGCATACCTACTTGTAGTATCAAATCGTTTTGTATAAAGATTGAGCTCCAAGAGCTTAGTGATGAGCGAGGTATCTTTAGACCCTGCATCAATTTTACTCAGTAAAAAAGTATTGAGCTCCATAAGCTTACCCATACGCCCCAAGTGATCAGCATATATAGGGTATATAGAAGTATCTTTGGGATAAGTTGCAACGAAATTGTTGATAAGCGTATCAATATTAGGGTAGAATACCTGGTAAAACTGCTTGTTCTCGAGGAATTGGTTGAAGTAGCTAACCTTATCAGAATTCTTTATCTCATCGTTCTTAAAGATATCATTTAAGACCCTAAAATAATCGCTATACCTTGCATCTCTTCGATATGCATCCGATAGTCCAATCTGTGCAATAGGATAGCTTGGCACTATCTGTAAAGCACGTAAATTATAATCGATAGCCAAAGAATCATTCCCTTTATTTGCATAGATATCGGCCATTATGGCTAGATGTCTAGGATCCTCAGGAAAGAGCTCCACGAGCCTACTTCCAATACTTGCAGCTGAATCTAGCTGGTTGAGCTGAAGGAATAGCTTCTGCTTATTCTCAAGGATAAGCTCATTATTGCCAAACTTAGCCGAATAGTCATCGTAAAGCTTGATACTTTTGGCTACATCGCCCTTAACACCGTATATGAGCGACATATTCAGGAGGATATCTGTATCGGTAGAATCCCTTCGATAAAGCTCGTTAAATACGGTGAGAGCAGAATCTAACCTATTCAGGCGCTGAAGAGCTTGCGCAAAATTTAAACCGTAAACACGATTTTTTGGATCATACTTGTAGGCAAGCTCAGCATTGGTAAGCGCAGCTATCCTATCGTTTTTGGCTTGATATATTTGTGATAGAATGTAGTAAGCTGCATCATTATCCGTTTGGTAGCCCAGCGATTTGTTAAGAAAACGAATGGCATTATCCGACGAACCACCATAGTAGTTTTTCAAACCCTCATAATAGTTGAAATCCGACATAAACTTGCTATTCTTGCTAAGCTTACTCAGCTGACGAACAGATGAATTACATCCTAACAATAACGCAGCAGCAAATGCTACCAAAAGCAGCTTTCTCATAGCTATACTACTTTTTTCCAGTGTGACCAAAACCTCCCTCTCCCCTATCGGTTTCTGATAGAAGCTCAACTTCATTCCAAGCAATTGTTTCATGCTTTGCAAAAACAACTTGAGCAATTCTGTCACCAGGTTTAATGGTAAAAACTTGGTTGGAGAGGTTAACAAGACCAACCTTCACTTCGCCACGATAATCGGCATCAATTGTTCCTGGCGAGTTTACTACTGTTATTCCTTGCTTAATGGCCAATCCACTTCGCGGACGAACTTGAGCTTCATAACCAATAGGGATTTCTAAAAAAAGACCCGTTGGTATAATAACACGCTCTAGCGGACCAAAAGAGATATCGCCTTCTACATTTGCACGTAAATCTAACCCTGCTGCATGCTCAGTTGCATACTGCGGCAGCTCAAAGCTGCTTTTGTTAACTACTTTGATTTCCATCTAAGAAACGATTTAGCCATTGATATTGGGTTTACCTTTTCGCGGTATAAGAAAAGTATAACGTACAAACCAAATAGCAAAGTATTAATCACCAAGCGTAAATATAAGCTATCTTGACGAATAGCAACGCTCAAAAAGTAAATTGCTAGCCCCACAACAAAGTAAAGACCAATGCTTTTAAAATCGTAGGGGATATCAACAATCTTTTTACCAAGCCAATAGCTAACACAGCACATGAATAGGAAAGAAAGCAACCTACCCCAAGCAGCAGCTTCGTAACCAAACTTCGGAACCATAAACAGGTTAAAAACAACGAGTAGTGCCAATCCCATCAGGGTAACATCAACAGTACGTCGAGTTTTATCGTGCAGCTTAAATATTATTTGGAGATTATAAAGCAACCCAACAAAGTAGTACGAAAGCAAGAGAACAGGGACAATAGGCAAACCAACACGATAGTTTACTCCCTCTAGATGCTGGAAAATATCAATATAGAGCGTTACAAGCAAAAAGATGGCCATTCCAAAGATCGAAAAGTACTTGAAAACGTCAGCATAAGTTTTCCCAGAATCCTCCTTCTTGACATTGTTAAAAAAGAACGGTTCGGCTGCATACCTAAACATCTGCGTAAAAAGAGTTAGAACAACAGCAAGCTTAAGATTTGATGTATAGATACCAAGCTGATACATTGGATTTTGGTCATGCGGCAAAAAGTACTTAATGCTATACCTATCTAAAAGATCGTTAACTTGACCAGCCAAACCAGATACAACCAGTGGAAGTGAGTAGAATGCAATCTCTCGAACAAGCTCTTTGGAAATACGTAGCTTAGGTAAACCAGCATAGTAAATTACCATAGCTAGAGTTGCCAACGATGCTATAACGTTAGCTATGAATATGATAACAATATCAACCTTACCAATAGACGGGAAAATTGCTGGTACTACAAATAGGAGTATTAGGTTTAAAGCAACGTTAATAAGAATATTCAGGGTCTTAATTAAGACAAATGTTTTGGCTTTGTCCTCATTTCGTAATCGTACAAAAGGGATAGCACAGAGTACATCTAGAAAAACAATCCAACCTGTTAGTATTACATACCACCTATTGGCAGATAGGTCTAATCCTTTAATGATAGCCCCTGGAAAAAGCTGAGAAACAAGTAAAAATAGCGATGAGGTAACTAAAAGAAAGGTAAATGACGTTGAGTAAACCTTCTCCTTATCCTCCTTATACTTGTTAGAAAATCTGAAGTAGCCTGTTTCAAATCCAAAAGTTAGAATGATGAGCAGTATAGGTATGTAAATGTAGTATTCGCTATAAATAGCGTACTCTTTCGGATCATCAAAATACGTTGTATAAATAGGGTTTAACAGATAGTTGATAAACCTTGCTAATAGCGTACTCAAGCCATAAATAAGCGTATGGCCAGCTAATTTTTTCAGATTTCCCACGTGCTAATATTCTAACGAACGTCTATTAAATAAAACAAAGCCAAAGTTAGCAACGAAATACAATTTTGTATTCTCTTTCTCGTAGTAATTAACTGAAAGGCTCAAAGGACCAACAATAGTTTGGTATATCATTGATAATGAACCCATGTAGTAACGATTTTTAAACAGATTACCATAGGTAACATAGTACTCATCTGTTTTAATTACCTCATAAAAAGGTAGATACACATAACCCTCTGCTCTAAAGTATATATTCTTAGTAAACAATAGGTTAGGCATTAATCCAACTGCAACAAACGACTCTGAACGGTAGTGAGGCAAAAAGATTGTTTTGCTTTGAGGAAATGGAGCAAAATAAGGAGAACTTAACAATGTTGAAGTATAATTCTTGAAAGCTTTCTTTGATGTATAAACAGCATCTAGAAGAAAGCCAGCCCAAATATTGTCGCTTACTCGATGGTAGCTTTGGTTATATGCACGCAAACCAAACCAATTATGGTATTGCGATGATTTTGCTAAGGTAGGACCTGTATTACCTGGTGTATTTTTTTCATTACCAACAACATACGAAACGCTCAAATACTGCTTTCTTCCTTTATAAGGATACATAATCTCGTTCAGCGTATTTTTTTCGAAGGATATTGATGCCTTATGGAAGTTAAAGTTTGTGCGATCGGGCTCATCGCTTTTAAGAAAGCTGGAAATTTGATAGTACTCATCCCTATTATTACCAAAGCTATACCCAAACTTAAAAAGCGATGAAGTGCTTACCGGAAAACCATAGTTTAGACGACCGTAAAATTCGTACTGCTTCAAAAAGCTTGGTCGCAAGTCCTCAAAAAAAGGATCGGGATTGCTGTTAAAGTAATCAAAACGTTGGATTGTAAGAGCAATATCGTAGAAGAATGGCTTACGGAACGAAAAATCTTGTCGTAATCCCAAATGCAAGGAGCTACAGCTTACCGAAGTAGATATGTTACCAAATATTCGCGTATAGTTCTTTGAAAAATGCTTATACGTTAAACCTAAGTATCCCTGATTCATAGAGCTAGACGAAATATTGCCACCAAAGTCGAGATCAAGGTCGTTGTTTGCTTTCATATTAAGCTGAAGGTTAAACAGCTTAGTGCTATCATCAAACTGTGCTGTTGGAAAAATAGAAGTTATAGTATTATCACTCAACAGCTTAAAGTATTCCTTCTTAAATTTTGGAAATGTAAATATACTTTCGCTCTTCGACTGGAAAAGACCTGTAACATACTCTTTTTGCTTATCATTCAGCCCTTTATACGATATTTTATTGAAGATTAGTCCAGGAATTCTACTCTTAAACTTTTCGCGCTTAGCAGTAAGCTCATCAGCAGATACACGCCTCGAAATGCTTTTTTTAATTGAATCTATCTTTAGCAATGTAGAACGATAGCCCTGCTCTATGATTTGCTTAGCCTTTGTAAAGTCCATCAAATCTACATCAGTAAAAACATTTTCAATAACCAACCCCTTATCTGCAGGAATAGAATAGTTGGTCTTACTCATTACCATACTCTCTATCTGGTTTAGCAGATCCTCCTCATCTGGTTTTTTGGGGTTATTTGCGCACTTTGATCCAATGATATAATCGGGCTTGAAATCTTCCTTGACAATATCCCAAGGAAAGTTGTTGTATATACCTCCATCAAAAAGAAGAGTTGAATCGATGCTAATTGCCTTAAAGTAGAAAGGAAATGTCATGGATGCCCTCACTGCAGATCCTAAATCTCCTCTCCTAGCAACATACTGCTTGTTGTTGTAAACATCAGAAGCAACACATCTAAAAGGGACAAAAAGGCTATCAAAATTTTGCTTAGCTAAAGCTGTAGGTCCTGCAAAGTATTCAAGCAGAGCCAAGTCCATTTGGTGCGATTGAATTATATTGGTAGGAAGCTTTGGAACGCTCGAGGAATCTTTCAAGCTAAACTTAAAGGAAAACATCGAAGCACCAGCATCGAGCTTTTTGTATAGGTAGAGATACTCATCCTCAATCTGACCAGAAGACCAAAATATAAACTGGGGAGAAGTAACCATTTGTACCATTTCATCGGGAGTCATACCAATAGCATACATGCTCCCAACAAGCGCACCCATAGATGTACCAGAAATGTAATCTATCGGAATATTGTTTTCTTCAAGGGCTTTAATAACTCCAATATGCGACAACCCCTTAGCACCACCACCGCTAAGAACCAACCCAACCTTCTGCGAATACGAGCTATAAGAAACAAATAAAAGTAGAATGAGAGCAACAAAAAAACTTTTCATTCTTTGCCTATATCTTTGCATATTGTGTAAAAATAATCTTTAATGTATTGCAAGCTTATGAAACTTCAAAAATTAGCTTTTTTAACGGGTATTTTGGTGCTATTGAGTATAAATTCGTTCGCCAAAAAGGAGCCTATCGTTCAAATAGTAACCAGCGAAGGCACCATAAAGCTAAAGCTGTATAACGATACTCCTATTCATAGGGACAACTTCATTAAGCTTGCAAAGAGCAAATTCTTCGAAGGCGTAATATTTCATAGGGTTATTAAAGATTTTATGATTCAATCGGGCGATCCTTCATCAAGAAATCCGCAGCCAGACTCTACCTATGGCGAAGGAGGACCTGGATACGACCTTCCGGCAGAAATAACGCCTACCCACTTCCATCGTAAGGGTGTTCTAGCCGCCGCAAGAGAGGGAGATAAGGTAAATCCAGAACGTAAATCATCTGGATCTCAATTCTACATTGTTCAGGGAAAGAAATTCTCTGATAGCGAATTTGAGGCGGTCGAAAAAAAGGTAAATGACAGGTTTAGGATTAATGCCATTCAAAGAATTTTTGAGGAGGAAAGTAAGAATCCTGCCAACAAAGATATTACCGCTGAGGAACTTAAAACCCTAGTGAACTTGAAAGTTGAAGCAGCAGTTAATAGCACCTCTCCTTTTAAAATATCTGAAGAAAGAAGAGAAGTTTACAAAAAAATAGGAGGATCGCCTCATTTAGACGGTTCATACACTATCTTTGGCGAAGTTATTGAAGGCTTGGAGGTAGTAGATAAAATTGCTAATACCCCAACCAACAAAAAAGACCGTCCGCTAAAGGATATCTTTATTTTGAAAGTTAAAGTAATCAGATAGCGTCATGCTCGATACAATCCAGCAATTATTACAAGAAGTAGAGGCATTTAAAGCCGATAGCTTACAGCAAGTTGAGGAGTTTAGAATCAAGCTTTTGGGTAAAAAAGGCTCGATTACGCAACTTTTTGCCGAATTCAAAAATGTTCCAGCTGAACAGAAAAAAGAGATAGGCCAAAAAATTAACGTCCTTAAAGATGCTGTACAAGAGAAAATTAACTCACTTAAGGAGCTCCTTGAAAACAATGATGATGATGGTGAAAAGCTAGATCTTTCTCGTCCTGGTACTCAAGATGAAATAGGAACACGTCACCCCATTTCGATCGTAAAGAACGAGATGATTTCCATTTTCAAAAAACTTGGATTTTCAGTTGCAGAAGGTCCTGAAATTGAAGATGATTGGCATGTATTCGGTGCGTTAAACTTTCCTCCTGAACACCCAGCTAGAGATATGCAGGATACATTCTTTATCGAAAAAGATCCTGATATTCTGCTTCGTACCCATACCAGCTCTATACAGGTTAGAACTATGCAAACACAAAAACCACCAATCCGTGTGGTATGCCCTGGTAGAGTATTCCGTAACGAAGCTATTTCTGCTCGTGCGCATTGTATCTTTCACCAAATAGAGGGTTTGTATATCGACGAAAATGTTTCGTTTGCAGATTTAAAGCAAACTTTGCTATACTTTGCCAAAGAGCTTTTTGGTGAAAACGTTAAGATTCGACTCAGACCTTCCTACTTTCCATTCACCGAACCATCTGCAGAAATGGATGTTTCATGCACAATTTGTGGTGGTAAAGGTTGCAACGTTTGCAAGCATACTGGTTGGCTAGAAATCATGGGCTGCGGTATGGTAGATCCTAACGTACTAGATGCTTGCGGAATTGATAGCAAGAAGTACAGCGGTTACGCATTTGGAATGGGTCTCGAACGTATTGCGATGCTTAAGTACGAAATTAGGGATTTGAGGTTATACTTCGAAAACGACGTTCGATTCCTAAGGCAATTCAAATCGACTATTTAAGAGCTACACCATACAAAACACCAATGGCTGTCTAAAAAGTAGAATAACGCAAGTAGCAGCAGCACAAAAGCTGCCACATCATACACCAATGTGGCTTGCCTTTTCGTAATACGCTAAAATGATACTTGACTCACCTTTTTAGACAGCCATTTTATATTCTATTGATTTAGAATAATTTCGAACGTAACAGGAGCTATATTTTTATACATAGCAGATACTCCGCAATACCTCTCCTGCGAGAGATCTACTGCCTTCTTAATCTTTTCGGCATCAAGCTCTTTACCTTTAAACTTGTATAGAATCTTAAAATCCGTATATACTACAGGATGCTCTTCTGTTTTGTTCGATACTACTTCAATATCAAAACTTTCATAGGGCATTCGCATTTTGTTCAGAATAGATACTACGTCCATTGCAGTACATCCTGCAAGTGCAAGAAGCATAAGCGCTTTAGGTCGCGGACCTTCGTTATTTCCTCCTACCTTCTCATCAGCATCTATAACTAGCTTATGTCCATTTACTTCTCCTATAAATGACATACCTGATTTCCACTCTAGTAAAACTTTATCTGCCATATCGTAAATGTTTTAATTTCTAGTACAATATTAGGCTTTAAATGTTTAACGCTAGGTGACTTTTGTTACATCATCATGCAACTCAGAAGGAATCAGGGTAGCTGCGCTAAAATAAACGACCAGGCTCCTCGTATCGTGCAACACCAAGGTGCTTATAAGCAAGCTCTGTAACCTCTCTCCCCCTAGGAGTGCGCTTTATGAAGCCCTCTTTTATTAAAAATGGTTCATAAACTTCTTCAACAGTTCCTGGATCTTCTCCTACTGCGGTTGCAATGGTATTCAATCCAACAGGTCCTCCTTTAAATTTATGGATAATTGTGCCCAAAATTTTATTATCCATAGTGTCGAGACCATACTTATCTATATTTAATGCTTCGAGGCAAATTCGGGCTATTTCTACGTCAATATAACCCGATCCTTTTACCTGAGCAAAGTCACGTACACGCCTTAGTAGCGCATTCGCTATACGAGGTGTTCCTCTACTTCTAAAGGCAACTTCAAATGCAGCATCATCAGCAATTCCAATATTTAGTATTGCAGCAGCACGCTTTACTATTCGTTGTAGAACGTCAGCATCGTAAAACTCTAAATGGCATTGTATTCCAAAACGTGCTCGTAAAGGACTGGTTAATAATCCACTACGTGTTGTTGCACCAATTAAGGTAAAAGGATTAATTGATATCTGTATTGAACGGGCGCTTGGTCCCTTATCCAGCATTATATCAATCGTATAATCCTCCATTGCAGAGTAAAGGTACTCTTCAACAACGGGCGACAATCGATGTATTTCATCAATAAAGAGCACATCACCTTCTTCGAGGTTGGTTAGTAAACCTGCTAAATCGCCTGGCTTATCTAGTACAGGACCTGACGTAATTTTGAGATTTACGTTAAGCTCTTTGCTTATTATGTGCGCCAAAGTTGTTTTTCCAAGTCCAGGAGGACCATGAAGTAGCACATGGTCTAGCGCCTCTCCACGCATCAAAGCAGCTTTAACGAAAATCTTTAAGTTCTCAATAACCTTTTCCTGACCACTAAAATCTTCAAATTCACGAGGTCTGATTTCGGCTTCAACTTCTCGTTCCGCATCAATACTTCCAGCCTTTCTAGGATCAAATGTATCGCTCATACTACAACCCTAGCTTTGCTGAAATATCTAACATTGCCCTTATAGATCTGATAGCTTTACTGCTAACTTCCGGATCAACTGTAACCTCTGGTTGCTCGTACAGCAACGTATTGTAGAGCTTCTTTAGGGTTATAAGCTTCATAAAGCTGCAATCGTTACATCCGCAGGTAGAATCTAGCGGAGGTGCAGGTATAAAGATTTTATTTGGACTAGACTTCTGCATTTGATGAATGATGCCTGTTTCGGTAGCAACAATATACTCTTTAGAGTAATCTTTGGCAGAATACTTTAGAAGCTCAGCGGTAGATCCTATATGGTCGGCAACTAGCAAAATCGGTTTCTTACACTCTGGATGAGCAAGTATCTTGGCCGAAGGATGCTCCTTTTTAAGCTCTAGGATACGCTCAAGGCTGAACTCTTCATGTACGTGGCAGGCTCCATCCCAAATAACCATATCGCGACCTGTAAGGTTCTTTATGTAGCTTCCCAAATTTCTATCCGGACCAAAAACTATTTTCGCATCCTCCGGCAAGCTATTAACAATCTGTACAGCATTGCTTGAAGTACAAACAATATCGGTTAAGGCCTTTACGTCTGCGGTAGTATTAACGTACGAAATTACCGTATGCTCGGGATACTGCTTTAAGAATTCTGCAAAGTCTTCAGCTTTACAAGAGCTAGCAAGCGAGCATCCAGCATTCAAATCAGGGATCAACACCTTTTTGGAAGGCGATAGGATCTTTGCTGTTTCGGCCATAAAGTGCACTCCAGCAAAAACAATAATATCAGCATCAGTTTTTGCCGCTTGCTGCGAAAGTGCCAAGCTATCTCCTACAAAATCGGCAATATCCTGAATATCTCCAGTTTGGTAGTAGTGAGCAAGAATAACCGCATTCTTCTCCTTCTTCAGCCTAGCAATTTCACTAGTCAGATTCACACCAGGTTCAACAGGAGCATCAACAAACCCCTTCTTCAAAATATCATCTCTATTAATCATTATTATTCTTCTTTTAATAAAAAATGAATGATGTAGATGTTATCCTGTTAGCTCTGTTGATAACTAGATAATCATCCTTTTGCAAAAATCAGAATTAAAACGCTAAAAACAATGTATTAACAGCTAAAAGCCCTTAGTGGTACTTGACAAACAGCAAATTCCAAACTTTATTAACAGCTGCTAGCTTTGGGTAAAGTTCGTAAAAAGAGAGCTAAAGTGACCTGTTGAAAGCTAGCAAAGCTGGTTAATAGCAGGTAGCTTTTTCTGACAAGTATCGCTTTGAATTTACAATTCTATTTTGCCTTACGAGCTTTTTACGAGAAAGTCAAGGTTAAGTTATTAAAACTAGCTCACCAAAGCTCATAAGCTATCAACAAAATGGGTGTTAGCTGCTGTAATGTCAAATGGTGTTGTTTTTCAGGAGGATTGGAAAAAGCAAGAAAAAGAAATCAACAGGCCAATTTTAGCAAAAATGATTATTGGAAGTATGAGGAGATGATGGCGTGATGAGGTTGGAAAGTAGCTGATTTATAGGAATAGTCAGCCTGCAGCAGACGCATATCTTGCGTCGTGCTGCTCGTGTAGTACTAAGAGATTAGGCTATTAGCAAGGAATTTTATCAATACGCGCTTGGTGTCTGCCACCCTCAAACTCGGCATTTAGGTAGGCGTCAATGATCGATTTTGCTTCATCGAACGAAATAAAACGAGCAGGAATGGTGCACACGTTCGCATTGTTGTGCTGCTTAGCAAGTGCAGCAATCTCAGGTATCCAACAAAGCGCAGAACGAATGCCCTTATGGTGGTTAAGAGCCATATTAATGCCATTTCCACTACCGCACATTGCAATCCCACAAGGTAGAGAGCCAGCTTCTATGGCTGCCGCAAGAGGATGGGCATAATCGGCATAATCGGCACTAGCTTCAGAAAAAGTTCCAAAATCAACAACTTCAAAACCCTTAGATTCAAGGTATTCCTTAACCAAAACTTTCATCGAATAACCAGCATGATCAGCAGCAATACCCAACTTTTTGTGTTCCATAAAATGTAATAGCTTAATTGGCAGGGGCAAAGGTAGCAAAAGTTGTTAAATGAAAAGATATCCATTAACCTATCCTCGTAGGAATGAACCATAATTAAAATAGCTATATATTTGTGTATAATACAAATAGGTATAACAAATACGAAAAACCATTATGGCATCACCCTTTCAGTATGGAACGATAGCAAGCGGAAGAGGTTTTGTAAATCGCAAGCAGGAGAAAGAACAGGTGAAATCCAACCTGCTAGCCGGTATCAACACCATACTCATTTCTCCGCGTAGATGGGGTAAAACATCACTTGTAAATGAAAGCATATCAGAAATATGCCAAGTAGCTAGCGATAGAAGAGTATGTCAGCTAGACTTATTTGCCGTATCATCGGAAGAAGAATTTTATGAAGAGCTTTTACGAGCAGCAGTACAGTCTATTTCTAGTAGACCAGAGCATTGGATGGAAATAGTGCATTCGCATTTAGGAGCGCTAACAGCCAACTTTGCAATTCGGAATAATCCCTCCAACCAGCTTTCAATAAGCATACCATCGTATGATGTTGAGAAGCACTCTTGCGAAATTCTCGATTTGGTAGAACGAATAGCCATAGATCGTCAGCTACGCATAATTGCCTGCATAGATGAGTTTCAGAACATCGCTTACTTTAAAAATTACGAAAGTTTTGAAGAGAGGTTAGCAGCAGCATGGAAGCAGCAGCACCATGTGAGCTACTGCTTGTACGGAAGTAAAAGGCATATTATGACAAGTATTTTCGGCGATCCCTCCAAGCCATTCCACCATTTTGGAGAAGTTGTAACGCTAGAAAAAATACCAATACCAGAGTGGGTTGATTTTATAATGGATGGATTTAAAAGCACAGGGAAACGAATATCAGCCGAGATGGCCGAACGAATTGTAAGCTTAATGGATGGCCATTCGTGGTACGTACAGCAGCTCTCGCACTTCGTATGGATGAATACCATTTTAGAAGTTGACCTACTCGGTATAGAAAGATCTATATCGCAAATTGTTAGCACCAATTCGCCCTATTTTATAGCTGAGTACGAATCGTATAGCAAAACACAAGCCAACATGCTAAAAGCTATGATGCTCGGAGAGCATCAGCTAACTTCCAAACGAGTAATGGAAAGCTACGAATTAGGAACAAACAGAAATATCACCCGTAACAAGCAGATGCTAGAGCATACAGATATAGTTGAATATACAGATGATGGTTACAAATTTCTTGATCCAGTATTTGCAATTTGGTTTAAGGAAAGGGTGCTGAGAAGAGGATAAAAAAAGGTCGCCATTTTTAAATGGCGACCTGAGCATATTATTAGAAGTAAGTCCATTAAGGCTAAAATCCAAAGTTGACAGATCCAAAAACCGTAGTAGTTTTACCCTGTAAAAAAGAAGGGGTATAAAGTTTAACATCAGGACCTGTAATGTTGCTGTTTTCTACGCTTAGGCTTATGTACAAATCGTTAATTGGTTGGTAGGTTACATTTCCTGTAATTGCTTTGCGCTGCCATCGAACTTCTTCCATAAAGGCTTTACCCCAAGCTGAATTTTTTATAGTTCTGTAGTTAGGTCCTTTTCTTGAAAGCAAGTATTCTAAGCTAATATGAACGTTTTTGAGAGGTTTTATTTTGAATTGCGAATAAAAATCATCTGAGTTATCTCGTAAGTAGTTTCCAAAGTTGTAAAAATTTGTTGCATATGTTTGTACATCTGCCCAATGGTTGTAGGTATAAGGATTTGTTCTAGTATATTCTACTATAAATTGAGTATTATTTATAGGCCAGTTAGCTAGACTTACACCTCCTTTTACACTAATTTGGTTCGATTGCTTACTATTATCAGTTGCGCGACTTAATCCTATTTCATCGATGTAAATTGTGCCGTAAAGTTTAAGGCCTTTATAGGGATATAAATTGATGTCTAAAAACATTTGAGAATTTTGATCTGTATTATCAGTAAGATTGCTATACCAGTGATCCACTGCTTTGAAGAACATAATAGGTATAAAATATGGAAGTTGAGGAGTTCTATAGCTATAAATTACAGAACTTCCTACAGATACTTGAGCCCATTTAACAGGTTTAATTGTTAGCATATTTGCTGCAATATATTTTCCATAATATTCCCATCTTTGTCGCGTATTATTCTTATTTATTGTAGATGAGTCAATTACATTAGAAACAAGCCAACCATGAAAGTAGGTAAAATCCATCCACCTTACAGGATTTACTTTAAGCTTAACCATTGCAAATGAAGGACTATGTCCTGAGAGTATATTTGTGCCATTATATCCGCTACCCCATACAACGTTTTCCTTTTCGAGAGACAGAGATCCCCATTTCCAACTATACGAAATGCCCCCATTTATTTCATTAAATTCAATAGAGCTATCTGCCTTATTAAGTTTTACAACAGCACCTCTTGTTTGGGTTATGTAGCTTGGAGAGCGAAGCATTTTACTTTCGTAGCTATCTCTAATATTAATATAGTATCCCCATCCTCTTGCAACTTTTCCGAAAATTTCCGCACCAGAATATCGGCCATAAACCATTTTATTGCTGTTTTTAAATGCATATGCACCAAGTATCGGGTTAACTGTTATCGAAAAATTGCTATCAGAATGGTAGTAAAGATCAAATCTTTTTTTTGCAGGCTTATAGCCATCAACATCTTTGTAAAAGTCTCGTAGATAAAAATCAACTTCTTTTACTTGTCGGCTATTTAGCATATCCTTACGACTACGAGCAGCTAGAAGCCACTCCCCAACTTGCCTTCTCGAATATGGTTTTACAGTTGTATTTGCATCTATAATACGAAGAGATACAAGCTCATCAATAAAATCGTATATCCCGTTACTAGCTATGTTAACCGGAATTTCCTGTCCATAGCTTTGAAAAGACAAAAATGTTATAATTGTAAGGGCTAATAGCTTTTTCATAAGTATGCTTATAAAATATTAGTTTTTTGCTACTTAGGAAGAACAGATTCTAGTAAATCAATACTTTTACTGCTATCAAGACTTTCGAAAATTGAATTTTTGCTTTTGTATTCAGGAACAATTTCTTTCATAATTCTAACGACCTCAAAGCTATTACCGTTATTAGCCTCATTGATAAGGTTTTCAATTAGCGATGATACCCTTTTTAAAGGCATTACATCTACCTTGGCTACCATTATTTTATCATTGTAGGTAGGTAAGGTATTTTCACCCGATGTTAGTAGCTCTTCAAATAGCTTTTCTCCAGGACGTAGTCCTGTTTCTACAATTTTGATATCAACGTTTGGTTTAAGCCCCGCAAGAAGGATCATTTTTACAGCAAGATCGTAGATTTTTACAGGTTTCCCCATATCAAAGACAAAAACCTCTCCCCCATTACCCATACTAGCAGCTTCAAGAACTAAGCTACAAGCCTCAGGAATGGTCATAAAATATCTGATGATATCTTTGTGAGTAATTGTTATGGGGCCACCTTTGGCAATTTGTTTTTTAAATATGGGTACAACAGATCCGTTAGATCCTAAAACATTACCAAACCTTGTGGTAACCATTTTTGTCGATCCTCCTTCTTGTAAATGGTTGCTAAATAAAGCATTTACATATTGTTCGGCAATACGTTTTGATGCTCCCATTACGTTGGTAGGGTTAACAGCTTTGTCTGTTGACACCATTACCATCTTTTTTACCCCAAATTTTACGCTTAAATCTGCAACATTTTTTGATCCTAAGACATTCGCAAGAATGGCCTCTTCTGGAAAATCTTCCATAAGCGGAACGTGCTTATAGGCTGCTGCATGAAATACAATATCAGGCTTATACTCTTCAAATGTACGCTCAAGCTTTTTCAGATTTCTAACATCTCCAATAACGCAGGTTAACTCCGTATTAGGATACTTTTCCGCTATTTCGAGCGAAATAGCATGAAGTGGTGATTCTGCCGAATCGTAAATTACAACACGGCACTTATACTTGCAAAGCTGCCTAACGATTTCACTTCCTATAGAACCTGCTCCTCCCGTTACAAGTACTGTTCGGTGGTAAAAAAGGACTTCTAGAGGTTTGGTGTCACGTTCAATGACATCTCTATTAAGTAAATCGTCAATTTGTATGCGATGAACATTGCTGCTAAAGTTTACATTTCCATCGAATGAGGATATTTCAGAAACCACCATTTCGATATCATTGTTGAGGCAATCTTCGCTTAAACCATTCAGAATTGATAGATCGTTACGGAGAACAAGTAACGTTTTAGCCCTATAGCGATGAGCAATATCTCCAATATTTCCTTTGTAGCTAATAATTGGGATGTTGGAAATACGTTTACCATCAAGTTTTCCCGTTTTGTCGAGCAAAACTACAGGAATATAGCTGCTTCTACTATCCGATAGCATATACTTTACAAAGTCGGCATTACCTTCGTCATTAAAGAGTAGAATGGTTCTTTTCTGTATATCCTTTTTATTTTGCCAGATACTGTAGGTAAAACGAACAGCTTTGCGGAAAGAAAATAGCAGGCAAAAGGTGGAGAAGACCCAGAAGACAATAATTCCTTCGTAGTACTTAAAGTTGCCTTCAACAAGGTTGAGCCTAATATTTATAACGTAGAATGCAACCCCTCCAACGACAGACATTACAACGAGCCTTAGCGTATCGTAAACGCTCGAAAAGCGAATTATTCCAGAGAAAGTGCGAAAGACTAGCGTAGAAAGTACAAGGATTCCAATGTATGCAGTAGCCAGGTATTGAAAAGTAGGATTCGTGCTAAAATCGAGCGTAAAGCTTTGCCATATAAATGTTGCCATAAAAAATGAGGCAGCAATTAGCACACAATCAACTAAAAATACAGCCCACTTAGGCATATAGTTATTGCCAATGATGCCAACTAGCCATTTGGCTATTTTGGCTTTTATTCCAACAGACATATATTCCCTTCTTTAAGTTATTCTAACAACAGCCCATCGTAGAACTTACTTCCCATTATGACATAAGTTCTAATCCCAAAATCCACCTAAACGCTTTGTAACAAATGTAAGAATTAGAATTTACTTAAGATAATATCAATAACCCTTTTTTGCTCATCATCAGTCATATTGCTACCCGAAGGAAGGCATAAGCCATTTTCGAAAAGACGCTCAGAAGTACCATTTCCGTAAAACGGGCAGCTTGCAAATACAGGCTGCATGTGCATTGGTTTCCAAAGAGGGCGACTTTCAATATTATCCTCAAGTAGCGCTAATCTTATATCTTCGCGGGTAACGCCACTTTTATTTGGATCAATTTGTACGGCAGTAAGCCAGTGATTGGAGAAGTACTTTTCATTAGGTTCGGCAAGAAATTCGATAGGAGTATTACAAAAAGCCTTCTTGTAGATGGCATTTATTTCTCTTCTTCGTGTAACCCTATCGTTTAGCACTAGCATTTGGCCCCTTCCTATTCCAGCAACAATATTGCTCATACGGTAGTTGTAGCCAATTTGGGTGTGCTCGTAGTGGGGTGCATTGTCACGAGCTTGGGTAGCTAAAAATCGCGCCTGGTTGATGAATTTACTAGAATTCGATGCTAGAGCTCCACCACCTGAGGTAGTAATTATTTTATTACCATTAAATGATAGAACACCCATCACACCAAAAGAACCGCAGCTCAAACCATTATATGTAGAGCCAAGAGCTTCTGCAGCATCCTCTATAACAGGTATGCCATATTTATTGGCAACCTCCATTACTTCGTCAATTTTAAAAGGCATTCCGTATAGATGAACAGCTATAATAGCTTTAGGTGCTTTACCTGTAACACTAATACGATCTACAATTGCACGTTCTAGCTCTGATGGGCAAATGTTCCAAGTATCGGGTTCGCTATCCACAAAAATAGGTTTGGCACCAAGGTAGGTAATTGGATTTGCTGAAGCAGAAAAAGTCATGCTCTGACAGAGTACTTCATCACCGCTAATTATGTTTAACATAATCATTGACAAATGCAGCGCAGCTGTACCTGAACTTAAAGCAGCAACGTGTATATTGGTGTTATGATTATCTTTAGTTATGGCTAATTTGCTATCTGATAGTTGTTTAGATAAATCTTGTTCGAACCCATCAACATTGGCACCTAGAGGAGCAACCCAATTGGTATCGAAAGCCTCTTTTACAAAATCCAATTCCCTCCCTCCCATATGAGGAGATGACAGCCAAATTTTACTTTTCATTGCTATTATATTTTATGGCACGATTTTTTAATGTTAGCACCACTTTAAATTGATACATCTCAATAAAAAATAGTTGTGCTAATTTTCGTGTGCCGCTATTTCAAAAATTTGATTAAACGAGCAGGATTACCTATTACTACCGCATTATCAGGTACGTCTCTAACAACAACAGCTCCAGCTGCAACAAGTGCCCACTTCCCTATTTTTATCCCAGGTACAACAACAGCTCCAGCCCCAACTTGAGCACCTTCGCCAACGCTAACATTACCGCAAAGCGTTGCGTTTGGCGAAATATGTACGTAATTGTCAATAAAGCAATCGTGATCCACCGATGCTGATGTATTAATTATGCAATGGTTGCCTATATGTGCAGATGATTGCACTATGGCTCCATGCATAATAACAGTACCGTTTCCTACTTTTACATCATCAGATACCATTGCAGAAGGATGAATAGCAGTACCAAAATTTATGCTGATAAATTCATCGGCAATGCGTTTTCTTATAGAATTATTACCTATAGATATAATCAGAGAATCTATTTTGCCATTGTAATTTTTAATAGCACCTAAAAAAGGATACCCTTTTAGGTCAGTGCAGCTAGGATTATCGTCGAACAATCCATTGATTGCTATGCCTTGAGCTTTGAGTATATCAATAATCACCTTTGCATGGCCACTAGCACCAAGTAAAAACATATCTATACATTTTTGTTGTTCAGTATATCAAACCGTTCCATTGTCGCAGAAGTAGCAGAGCTAATTCCCTCTCGCTTAAGAACCTTTATGATGGTAAGCCATAAAATCTTAACATCCAATTTTAAAGAGAGATTATCTACATACCAGACGTCGTACTCAAATTTTTTCTCCCACGATAGCGTATTTCTTCCATTAACTTGAGCCCAACCTGTGATGCCAGGTCTTACTTCATGCCTCCGAGCTTGTTCAGGAGTATAGAACTCTAAATATTCAGGAAGCAAAGGGCGTGGACCTATTAAGCTCATATCGCCTTTTAAAACATTTATAAGCTGAGGAAGCTCATCGATTGAAAGTTTTCGTACCAACTTGCCTATAGGAGTTAATCGTATTTCATCGGGTAGTAAGTTTCCCTTTTTATCCCTTTTATTGTTCATTGTTTTGAACTTTAAAATGCGAAAAATGCTACCATCTTTACCAGATCTAGATTGTATGAATAGTAAGTCTCCCCTGTTTACTATTAGTAGTATAATAGCTAATAGTAGGGAGAAGGGTAAAAATAGGATAATGCAAATTATTGAAAATATAAGATCTATCAATCTTTTTGAGAAGTGTTTATACATTTTTATCTATTGATTGATATTCTTTGAGAAGTTCTTGCCAAATAAGTTGTTGTTCATATCTTGTTTCTATCATTTCTCTTGCTGCATTTGCCATTCTGAGTCTTATACTTTTATTTAAAAATAATTCAATCATGGCATTATAAAGAGAATCTGGATCCTTTGGAGGAATAATTAGTCCATTTATACCATTTTTTATAATTTCATTACTTCCATTTATATCAGTAACAATGCATGGTAAATCCATTGCTCCTGCTTGAAGTACAACATTTGGAAATCCTTCTCGATAGCTCGGAAATACAAATATATCTGAGGAATTCAAGTATGGTCTTATATCTTCTTGAAAACCTACATGTAGAATAGATTTATTAGTATTAATTAAATCGTATATTTCATTTTTTAGGGGATCTAAGTCTTTTTCAAATGGACCAACAAGAAGAAGTTTTGAGTTTGGATGAATATTGTTTAATCTATGGAATGATTGGATCAATTCATTAATTCCTTTATCTCCTACTAGTCTTCCTACAAAGCAAAAAAGGGTATCGTTTGGTTCAATATTTAATTCATCACGAAGATTTTTTTCATAATTATTTTTTGAAAAATATTGTAAATCTATGCCATTAATGCTACCATTAAGAATAACTTCTAATGGTTTATTTGTTATCGAGTATTTGATAAGTTTTTCTTTTACTCCATTACCTTCTGGAATTACTTTAGTGGCAAAGTAGCAACTTATTCTCTCCATATTAATGAGAGTCCATCGTAATAATCCAGTACAACCTTCAAATCTTAAACCTGTAACCGAATAGTAGCGGTGAGGAACTTTTGCCATCCACGCTGCGATCATTGAAAGTAAACTTGATTTTGGAGTTAAACTATGTACAATATCTGGTTTTTCTTTTTTAAATAGAATATATAATTTATAAAGCGATACTAGATCACTTATGATGTTTATTTCTCTCTTTATATTGATTCCTATTCCCTGAACATTTTCTCTAATGGCTACTTTATTTAGTAAATCACCAGGAGATGAAACGGCAATAACATTAAAGTAGTTAGATAAATATTTTAGCTGCCCTTTTAAGAGGAAGTAGAGAGATATAGGAACAGTTGTTATTCGTATTATTTTCATTTACTTATATTAAATTTAGAATTTTTTCACATGTTTGATCCCATGTATATTCATTTTTGCATATTTTGAAATTTTCAGATCCACTTTCTATGATTTTATTGGGATTAGATCTCCATTGTTTGAAGACATTTTCTATTGTATCAGGATTGTTGTAAGATACGTAATAAAAATTTTGTGATAATTTGCCAAGATTACCAATACCATCTACATTAGTAGCTAAAATTGCCTTTCCCAAACCGATAAATTCAAATAGCTTAAGAGGTGACCCTAATGGTTTGTATTCATCTCCAGGTCTGCATAAAAAGCCAATATGACTTTTCTTTATTATCTCAATACTTTCTTTATGACTAACCCATCCTAGAATTTTGATATTAGATATAGAGTTATTTTTTACAAATAATTCTATATTTGATAATTGTTCACCACTTCCAACAATGTAAAAGTCAATATTATATTTTTTCAACAATAAATGGGAAGCAATAATAAATTCATATACACCTTGCCATTTGGCAAGATGACCTACAAAAACTAATTTGATAGTATCATTCCAATCTAAATTTACTGCTGATGTATTTTCAATAATGTTTTTATCTATTCCATTAGGAATTACAATAAATTTATTTTTATTCAAGCTATATGAATTAATATAATAATCCGCTATTCCTTTAGAGACTGCTATATTTTGAGTTGCAATTTTGCAAAAAAAACTTTCTGAATATTTTGAAATGTATTTCAATAATTTGTTATTAGTTTCAAGTTCTGAAACTCCATTAATCTCTCTGAATACTTTTATATTTAGTAATCTAGCAATAATTGGCTGTAATATAGTAGTGTAATGAGGTCTATAATATAGTATAATATTCTTTTTTTGATATATTTTCTCTTTTATCATTTGAAATGTTGCAAATAATTCAAAAAGGATAAGATTCAAAAACCAAATTTGTGTATTAGGTCCAATTTTAATTCGATCATTATTTTTATAAAACGAATTAATATTACTATTTCCTGGAACTAGAAGCTTTAAATAGGGTTTTAATACTTCTGAGTTGTAGATGCCTTGAACATGCGTATGTGGACCACCTGTTCTTTTAGTGTTAAATGCACATGAATATAATATTACCATAGTAGAATAAAGCAAAAGTAATAGACAAATGGGGATAGAAGTAATGGGTTTCCAAAACTACTTAATATAATTATTAAGAAACAAAGTTTTCTAATAGGACTAAAATGTTTTGATTTTCTATTTTCATAATACATATAGAATATGGATGTTGAAAATAGTGTAAAAACAAATCCATATTGAGCAAAAAAATCAAACCAAAATGAATGGCCGCCTACAAGATCGTATTGTCTATAATCTTGGGGACCTACACCCATTATCGGATTTTTTTGAAAAGTATTTATACTGTTTATAGTAAGTTTACTTCTTTGAGTTTCATCTCCTTCAATTATTCCTTTATTAGAAATTCCATTTGACATTCTCTCTAATTTTTCAACAACATACATAAATGCATCATTTTTAGAAATATAATTGTATGAGAACGTAAAGGTAAAAGATATGATGGTGGCTATTGTTAGCACTTTGAAATAGTTTTTTTTTATATTATAGATAGCATATATTAACATAATTAGCAAAAGATTGCTAAATGCAGAAAAATAAGTACTCATTAAAACTTCAACTATAATGAGTAGTACTAAAAGTAAAATTATTCCTTTTTTTAGAATCGAATAATTGTTGAGTTTAATAAAATCAAGACTATAAGGTACAATGACAGCTAGAAGCATATAATATGAATAATTACCAATACTAGATATTCTTGCAAAAAGAATTTCATCTTCAGAGGCCTCTCCTGAGGTAATTCGTCGGCTAATCCATACATTATCATCAAAAAGATTAGGTATCGAAATGCAGCAGTTGATTATGTTTACAAGTATAAAGAACCAGGTTATATCTCGTTTTAGATTTGGCAATAAATTTGTAGTTATTCCAATAACATATATTCCCAAAAAACTACAAAAGAAAAATGTGTGTCCTAATTTTACATTTGTTTCACTAAATATG
>Ga0209464_10000021_pt1 | contig 62410 bp, 53 predicted proteins | sample DOMMetBare1Fresh_2_FD_187473 | JGI IMG/M metagenome (GOLD analysis project Ga0209464, IMG submission 187473) | Wetland sediment microbial communities from St. Louis River estuary, USA, under dissolved organic matter induced mercury methylation -... | ecosystem: Environmental > Aquatic >...
GAAGGGAAGTACACCATAAAGTCGCTAACCCCTGCTGGTAAGTACAAAATTAACGATCAGATAGCAGTTCTTACCGATGAGAATGGCGAAGATAGAATCGTTACAATGGTACAAAAGTGGCCAGTAAAGCTTGCAATCAAAGCATACAAAGAAAAGCCACGTCCATTTAAAGTAATGGAAACTGGCGTTCGATGTATTGATACGCTCAACCCTATGGCCGAAGGTGGAACTGGGTTTATTCCAGGTCCTTTCGGGGCAGGTAAAACGGTGCTACAGCACGCTTTGTCGCAACATGCTGAGGCTGATATTATTATATTTGCAGCCTGTGGTGAACGCGCAAATGAGGTAGTAGAAATGTTTGTGGAGTTTCCACACCTCGAAGACCCACGTACAGGTCGTAAGCTAATTGAACGTACCACTATTATATGTAATACCTCCAACATGCCAGTAGCCGCACGTGAAGCGTCGGTTTACATAGCAATGACAATTGGTGAGTACTACAGAGCGATGGGGTACAAGGTGCTTCTGCTAGCCGACTCAACCTCTCGTTGGGCGCAGGCTCTTCGAGAAATGTCAAACCGTTTGGAAGAGCTTCCAGGAGCAGATGCGTTCCCAATGGACCTCCCTGCAATTATATCCAACTTCTACGCTCGTGCTGGTTTCGTTTACCTGAATAATGGTAAGTCAGGTTCTGTAACTTTCATAGGTACTGTATCGCCAGCTGGTGGTAACCTTAAAGAACCAGTTACCGAGTCGACCAAAAAGGCTGCAAGGTGTTTCTATGCGCTATCGCAGCAGCGAGCCGACTCAAAGCGTTATCCTGCCGTAGATCCAATCGAATCGTACTCAAAGTATCTCGAATACCCAGAAATCAAAGAGTATCTTAAGGCAAAAATCTCCGAAGAGTGGGTGGATAAGGTTCTAGAAGTTAAGAACATCGTTCTTAGAGGTAGAGAAGCATACGAGCAGATTAATATTCTTGGAGACGATGGTGTTCCTGTAGAGTATCACGATAGGTTCTGGAAATCGGAGCTGGTTGACTTTGTGATACTTCAGCAAGATGCATTCGACAAAATCGACCAATCTACTCCGCTTGTTCGTCAGCATTACATGCTTAACCTGGTATCGCATATCATTAGCTCTAAGTTTAACTTCGAGTCGTTTGATGTGGTTGGAAACTACTACAAGCGAATAATCAACGTGCTTAAGCAGATGAACTACTCTGAATTTGAAGGAGATAAGTTTAATGAGTACGAAAACGAGCTTAACACCATACTATCAGAAAGGAGGGTTGCTTAATGGAGACAGCTGCTTTTAAAAAGATCTATACAAAGATTGATAATATCACCAAGGCAACAGTATCACTTCGTGCCGAAGGAGTTATGAATGAAGAGCTTGCTCAAGTTGGAGAAAAGCTAGCCCAGGTGGTTAAAATTAGCGGAAACTTAGTTACCCTTCAGGTATTTTCTGGAACAGAAGGAATTTCTACCGATACCGAAGTCGTTTTCTTTGGTCATGCTCCCAAGCTAACCGTTAGCGACGATCTTGCAGGACGCTTCTTTAACGCATACGGGAAGCCAATTTATGGTGGACCAGAGGTTCAGGGAGAAGAGCGCGAAATCGGAGGGCCATCTGTTAACCCATTCCGTCGTCAGCAGCCATCAGAGCTTATTGCAACGGGTATTGCAGGTATCGACCTAAATAATACGCTTGTATCTGGACAAAAAATTCCATTCTTTGCCGATCCAGACCAGCCATTCAACCAAGTAATGGCAATGGTTGCCCTACGTGCAAAGGCCGACAAGATTATTCTTGGGGGTATGGGGTTGTCGAACGACGATTTTCTGTTCTTCAAGAATGTGTTCGATAATGCAGGTGCACTCGATCGTATCATATCATTTGTAAACACCACCGAACAACCTCCGGTAGAGCGTCTGCTTATCCCAGATATGGCTCTTACTGCTGCCGAGTACTTTGCGGTAGATAAGGGCGAAAAAGTGTTGGTGCTGCTTACCGATATGACCCTTTATGCTGATGCTCTTGCAATTGTATCGAACCGTATGGACCAGATTCCTTCAAAAGATTCAATGCCAGGTTCGCTATACTCAGACCTTGCCAAGATCTACGAAAAGGCGGTTCAGCTACCCAACGGAGGTTCAATAACAATTATAGCAGTAACAACCCTTTCGGGTGGAGATATTACCCACGCTATCCCAGATAATACTGGTTATATCACCGAAGGGCAGCTCTTCCTGAGAACCGACTCTGATACGGGTAAGGTAATCATCGACCCATTCCGAAGCTTATCGCGCTTAAAACAGCTTGTTATTGGCAAAAAAACTCGCGAAGATCATCCTCAGGTGATGAATGCAGCTGTTAGGTTGTATGCTGATGCCGCCAATGCTAAAACTAAGCTCGAAAACGGATTCGACCTTACCGATTACGATGAGCGTACGCTAAAGTTTGCCCACGATTACTCAAAATTCTTGCTTGCTATCGACGTAAATATCGATTCTACCAAGATGCTTGATACCGCTTGGGAGCTATTTGCCAAGTACTTTAATCAAACTGAAGTTGCTATTAAGCAGGAGTTTGTAGAAAAGTTTTGGCCAAAAAATTAACCAACTAGCGTACAACTATGGGAGTTAAGTATCAAATAAACAAAACTGCGCTAAACGAGCTGAACAAGCAGCTACGTGTTAGAAAGCGTGCGCTCCCAACCATTAAGAATAAGGAGTCGGCTTTGCGTCTAGAAGTAAAAAAAGCCAAGAATTTGGCTGACGAAGTAGAGGCAAGGCAGGCAGAGTTAACATCAAAGTTACAGTACATGAGTGGATTATGGTCTGAATTCAGGCCCGAGCTGATTGCTGTAGAAGATGTTAAGGTATCGCTTACTAAGATTGCAGGTGTTCGAATACCTGTACTAAAAGAGGTGATATTTTCTGTAAACGACTTCGATCTCTTTGGTAGTCCGTTCTGGATTGTTGATGGTTTACAAATACTTAAAGAGCTGGCAACGCTAGGAATAGAACGAGAGTTCTACCTCCAGAAGATGCGCCTGCTCGACCGAGCTCGAAAGAAAACTACCCAAAAGGTAAACCTTTACGAGAAGGTCCAAATTCCAGATTACGAATCGGCTATCAGAAAGATCAAGCGATTCTTAGAGGACGAGGAAAACCTTTCTAAGTCGGCGCAAAAAATTGTGAAAAAAAGATACGAGGAGGTGGCAGAATGATAGTAAAAATGACCAAATATGCCTTCCTTGTTCATGATAAGGAGTTTGAGTCTTTTCTTCGTGATATTCAGGAAATTGGTGTTCTGGATATTACTCAAGAAAAAACAGCTCTGAGCAACGAAGAAAAAGAGCTGCTCGAATTGCGAAATCGGATGAATGCTGTTTACAAAGCTCTAACCTTAAGAAAGGTAGAAGATGTTGAAAACAGCCTAGATGCGATGAGCATACTTCTTAGGTATGAAGAAATTGCAAAGGAGAATGAGCTGCTTGATAACCAGCTACGAAAGCTAGGTAAAGAGCTCGTAGAGCTTCAACCCTGGGGCGATTTTGATCCTACACAAATTGAGGAGCTTGCTTCGCTGAAGGGGATCTCGTTAAGATACTTTACAGTACCATCTAAAAAGTATCAAGACGAGTGGGAGCTACAGTATCCGCTTTACAAGGTTAACGAGGATATGGGGCAAACCTACTTTGTTTTGGTGAGCGAGGGAAGCTCTGCTTCATTTAACCTGTCGGCTAATGAAGTAAGAGTTCCACAAAAGTCGCTTAGCAAGCTAAAGGAAAGCATTGATGAGCTTACGTCTAGAAAAAAGGAGCTTACCAATGAGCTTGATGAGCTTGCCAAAGGTAGGGGCGCACTTACTCGCTATACCAACGAGCTATCCGATAAGCTAAGCTTCGGGTCCATACTTTCGCGAACAAAGCGAGAGGTGGGGGGATCGGTTGCATTGATGTTTGGCTTTGCACCTGCAAATGCAGTTGATGAGCTTAATGCATACTTGAGCGCCAACTCAGCTATATACATTGCTGAGGATGCAAAGGAGGAAGATAACCCTCCTATAAAGCTTAAGAACAATAGCTTTGCCAAGCTTTTTGAGCCTATCGGCGAGCTATACATCCCACCAAAATACTCTGAGCTTGATTTGACGCCACTTTTTGCGCCATTCTTCATGCTTTTCTTCGGATTATGTATGAACGATATTGGATACGGGATAGTATTTGTAGTTGCAGGTTTTATCTTGCGTGCAATACCCAAATTTGCTTCATTTAAGCCTTACATTCTGCTAGTACAATGGCTAGGATTGGGTACGATCCTTATGGGATTTATTTCTGGGAGTATCTTTGGAACCGAAATGAGAGAGTGGGAAATTTTGCCAGAGAATATCCGACATCTATTCCTTAACACTAACAATATGATGATCTTTGCCGTTCTTATTGGCTTTGTTCAGATTATTTTTGGACTAGTTGTTAAGGCTATTAACCGCGCACGACAGCATGGTTGGGTTGCCGGAATTGGACCTTTTGGTTGGATATTCATTCTTGGAGGTTTGGCAATGCTAGCTCTACCTCAAACTAAAGGAATTGCTCTTTATACGGTGTACGTCGGAATTGGAATCATCCTATTCTTTGGTCATCCACATGGCAATATCTTTGGTAGGTTAGGAATGGGGCTTGTTGAGCTTTACGAGATAACCGGTTTCTTTGGCGATTTGCTATCGTATATTCGTTTGTTTGCACTGGGTATTGCAGGTGCAATTCTAGGTATGGTGGTAAATAAAATTGCATCATTAGCAATAGGAACTCTGCCTTATGGTCTCGACTATGTTATTTTTGGTATTATCATAGTGTTTGGCCATACAGCAAACATCGCACTTTCGTCGTTGGGGTCTTTTGTGCACCCAATGCGTTTAACCTTTGTAGAGTTCTACAAAAATTCAGGCTTTAGTGGAGGAGGTAAGTTTTACGCCCCTTTCAAAAAAAGCAACAAAACACAGGAGAATTAATAACAAGTAAAATTTTGGAGGATAAAACATGTTTGTATCTGTAACGCTAGCCTACATCGGACTTGCAATTATGGTTGGTCTATCATGTGTCGGAAGTACAATTGGAGTGTCAGTATCAGGAAATGCTACCATTGGTGGCCTTAAGAAGAATCCAGATATTTTTGGTAAAAGTATGCTTTTAACAGCTCTTCCATCAACCCAAGGTCTTTACGGGTTCGCGGCTTTCTTCTTGGTTAACAGCAAAATGGGGGCTCTTATCAATGCCGGAATGCCTATTGATAAGTCTTTCGCAATTTTAGCAGCTGGTCTTGTTATGGGGTTTGTAGGTTACTACTCATCAACCAAGCAAGCAAAGGTTATTGCAAACGGTATTACCGAAATGGCGAATGGTAATGATGTATTTGGTAAAACAATGATTCTTGCCGTATATCCTGAGCTTTACGCAATTATTGCACTTATTGCTTCAGTTCTTATTTGGATTGGACTATAGTCGTTTTGATTATACCATAAAACAAAAGGATGCTTCTTATGAGGCATCCTTTTTTGCAATCCGTAATCCCATATTTATGCCCAACATCTGGAACATCTTTGGTTAATTGTTGTTTTGATTATAATGTATTTAGCACTCAATCAACCAAAAAGAAGTTTTGAAGATGAAAAAACATCCCTACCTCTATACCCTGATAGCACTAATTATAGCTGCTCCGTTTATATCTAGGTACATGTGGAGTCAAAAAGAGGAAAAACCGCTAAATATTCTTATTGTTGATAAAACTGTCATAGATAAATCTGCACAGGAGCATAAACCACTATTTTGGATACTAGATAACCAGAAGTATATCAAAAAGAATGCGACCCTCTACGATATTAATACAGATTACTACGGTTTTTTCCCTGATGGGCAAGGAGGTTTTAAGATAAAAGATTTCAGTACGTTATCTGATTCGGCTGTTAATGTACTTAGTACAAGGTACGATATGGCCTACTATACTGATCTATATGGCGTTTATTCAGGAGAATGGTATGAGCGTTACTCTAATATTGAAAAGAGTGGAGCAGGTGTTGCATCGCTTGAACCTTCTGAAATGATTTACGGAGGCATGAGTATGGCAGAGTTTTACATGCTTAAGCAGCTAAGAAGTAGTGGTAAGCTGGTTATTACCGAGTTCAACGTAATTGGTACGCCAACGCCAACCGCAGTTTCTCGTGAGTTCGAACGCGAATTTAAAATGTCGTGGCTTGGTTGGGTTGGTAGATTCTACTCCTCGCTAGATACCAACTCCAATAAGGAGCTTCCGATATGGCTTAAGAAGAACTACATCAAGCAGAATGGGGGGAGATGGCCTTTTAAACGATCTGGAATTGTTTTTGTGAGAGCGGATGAGAAAATTGTTATTCTAGAAGATAAAACCCATCTCAAGCGTAATGTTCCAATTATAGAAACTGCAAAAAATTACCGTAGTAGGTATGGATTGCCCAAAACAATGAAGTATCACTACTGGTTCGACATAATTGCAGCATCCGATAGCTTGGATGTAATTTCTACCTATACCCTTAAGGTAAACGAGGATGGGAAGAAAGTGCTTGATGAGAACTTTATTCCGAATAGCTTCCCTGCAGTAGTAAAAGATCGTAAGGGCTTATTCTACTACTTTGCAGGCGATTTTTCGGATATTAATATTTCGATGGTTAATACCAAGTTCCAAGGTGTTGCCACCCTAAATAATTGGGTAGTAAGGGCAGAAGGGGAGAGCCGATCAGCCTTCTTTTGGAGATACTACCAACCCTTGGTTGGTACTATTATTGGCGATTACTACGAAGGAGTAAAGAAAAAAGGTAGCCGATAGGCTACCTTTTACGCTATTTAGATTTTTTAGATTCCCTCTTTTTTCTTCTCCAGAAATCGCCGTTGCTTTTGTTTCCCCTGTAGGAGCTGCTTTTACTGCTACTTTTCGAAGGTTTATCGAGAGCCTTGCTAGCACCAATAGCTGAAGCTATGGTTGCAAAAGGGTGGTTGTAAACCACTTGAATATCTCTCTTAATCAGCTTTTCAATATCTTTAAGGAGCTTAACTTCCTCTGGGTCAACAAACGAAATAGCTACACCCTTATTTCCAGCACGTCCAGTTCTTCCAATTCTATGAACGTAGGTTTCAGGAACATCGGGCATCTCGTAGTTTATAACATGCGAAAGCTGATCGACATCAATCCCTCTAGCAGCAATATCTGTAGCAATCAGCACTTTGGTCGATCTGTTTTTGAAGTTGCTAAGCGCATTTTGCCTAGCATTCTGCGACTTATTGCCATGAATTGCCTCGGCCTTGATACCCTCCTTAACCAGATGCTTAGCTAGCTTATCCGATCCATGCTTTGTTCTAGCAAACACCAAAACCGACTCTACTGTTTCGTTATTTACCAAGCTAATTAGCAGCTCTTTCTTTTGCTGCTTCTCAACAAAGTAAACGAGCTGCTTAATTGTATCGACTGTAGAAGATACCGGAGTAACCTCAACTCTTTGAGGTGATTGCAGCATAGAGTTTGCCAGCTTTTGTATTTCGTCGGGCATAGTTGCCGAGAAAAAAAGCGTCTGTCTTTTAGTAGGAATAATGCGAAGTATGCGCTTGATATCGTGAATGAAGCCCATATCAAGCATTCGATCAGCTTCGTCAAGCACAAAAAAATCGAGATTAGGAAAGCTAATGTAGCCCTGCTGGTGCAAATCGAGCAAGCGACCAGGTGTAACAATGAGGACATCAACACCAGCCTGAATGGCTCGCACCTGAGGCACCTGCGAAACACCTCCAAAAATAACAGCATGCTTAAGTCGTGTATTACGACCATAGGCCGCAAAGCTTTCACCTATCTGGATGGCAAGCTCGCGAGTTGGAGTTACCACAAGTGCTCTTATCGACGTCTTTTTTCCATGCTGACGATTTTCGGTAAGCATCTGAATGATTGGGATGCTGAATGCGGCTGTTTTTCCTGTACCAGTTTGAGCACAGCCAACCAAATCGTTTCCTTCAAGTATAATGGGAATTGCTTTAGCCTGAATTGGAGTAGGAGTAACGTATTCTTCTTGTTTTAAAGCCTCAAGAATTGGCTCAATTAAGTTTAGTTGTTCAAAAGTCATGTAGTACTTGTTAACCGTCGCGGTTATTTGTTTAGGTTGCAAAGGTAGCTCTTTTGTTTGAATTACAGCATCCTACAAATAGATTGATAATTGGTGCTCAATGGCTATCTTTAAAACAAATAGAAAGCGTATGTCGCAAGAGATTGAACGGAAATTTCTGGTTGCTAGTGACGAGTACAAGTCGCTGGCTTTTAGTCATCAACGAATAGAGCAAGGGTACCTATCGTCTAGCCCAGATCGAACGGTTAGAGTACGTATTTATGGCTCAAATGGTTTTCTCACCATTAAAGGTCGAACAACAGGTACAGGTATGAGTCGCTATGAATGGGAAAAAGCAATAGCGCAACATGAAGCAGAGGAACTGCTTGCCCTTTGCGAAGAAGGGGTGATATCTAAAGTAAGGTATAAGGTTGAATTTAAAGGACATACCTTTGAAGTTGACGAGTTTTATGGAGATAATGAGGGGCTTATAGTTGCAGAGGTAGAGCTCAATGCCGAAAATGAAAAAGTTGAGCTTCCTGCGTGGATAGGTATGGAAGTAACTGGCGATGCTAGGTTCTTCAACTCTGCATTGAGCAAACATCCATTTAAAAAATGGTAAAAAGTAGCAGAAGTTGAATCAAAATGAACAATCATTCATTATATTTGTTCCATAACTAAACCAAGAGAAGAGCTGCGATGGTTAGAGTAAAAGTAGAAGATAAAAGGAACGCCATACTTCGAGCAACGTTACTGCTAGTAAACAGCAACGGTTTTCATGCTGCACCTATGTCGCTCATTGCAAAGAACGCAGGAGTATCTGCTGGTACAATTTATCTCTACTTCGAAAACAAGGAAGATCTTATAAATACCCTATACCGAGAGCTTAAGCGCAAGTTTAGCTGTAAAATATTTAGTGGATACAGCGTTGAGATGCCCGTAAAGAAAGGGTTTGAGGTTGTATGGCGTAACGTTTTGCAGTATAGGCTGATGGAGCCTGATGAAGCAGTTTTTATTGAGCAGTGCGATAGCACACCTATGATTAGCGAAGAGACTAAAGAGCTGGGCTTAGGATACATACAGCCACTATTTGATTTGTGGGATAGAGGAATTGAAGAAGGAATTATCAAGCCAATATCTCGACCGCTACTTTTTGCTTATTCGCTTTACCCCATATACTATATTACCAAGGGGCACATTGCAAATAGGTTTACGTTATCTGAAGAATGCATTAATAGCGCTTTTAAATCGTCTTGGGATGCAATAAGAACCTAAATTTTTTTGGTTTGTTAATGAATGATTGTTCATTTTAAAATTTCGAAATATGGAAAGCAATGTAAAGAGCTACACAGCGATAGCAACAGCACAGGGTGGTAGGAGCGGTTCCGTTAAGAGCTCGGACGGAGTGCTAGACTTAAAAGTTTCAGTTCCTATCGAATTTGGAGGCGAGGGAGGCAGCTACACAAATCCAGAGCAGCTATTTGCTGCAGGTTGGGCTGCATGCTTTGATAGTGCGCTTGGACTAGTTGCCAATGCACGAAAAGTGCAAATAAGTAGCGTAACAACCGCTGAAGTTACGCTTGGTAATACAGAAGACGGGGGGATTGGACTCTCTGCTGTCCTAAAGGTTAAAATAGAAGGAGTCGATAAAGAATTAGCCCTTAAGCTTTTGGATGCAGCTCATCGAGTTTGTCCATATTCTAAAGCAACTCGTAACAATATAAAGGTTGATGTTTTACTTGTAGAATAGCTGAGTATGAATAAAGAAATAGTTTTAAAATCTCGTCCTGTGGGGAAACCTACATCTGCAAACTTTGAAGTAAAGGATATTCCTGATCCTATTGTGCAAGATGGAGAGCTGCTTTTGCGCGCTAAGATATTCTCTGTTGATCCCTACATGAGAGGTAGAATGAGCGATGCTAAGTCGTATGTTGCTCCTTATGAACTTAATAAAGCAATTGCGGGGGGAGCTATAGCAGAGGTGATAAAAAGTAGAGATGCTCGCTTTGTAGTGGGCGATCATGTGCTAGGAATGTTTCCTTGGCAAGCCTCCTTTACTGCAAATGCTAGTAGCTGTACCAAGGTCGATGGAAGTGCTGCTCCTCTTGGGTATTACCTCGGAATACTTGGGATGCCAGGACTTACCGCTTACTTTGGTCTTTTAGATATTGGTAATCCTCAAAAGGGAGAAACGGTTGTTGTTTCTGGTGCTGCGGGTGCCGTTGGCATGGTAGTTGGGCAAATTGCTAAGATTAAAGGCTGTCGTGTTGTTGGAATAGTTGGCGATCGTGTAAAGGCGAGCTATCTAAAGGCAGAAATGGGCTTTGATGAGGTTGTTTGCTACAAGGACTCACCAAACCTTTCGGCAGAAATTGCAGCTGCTTGTCCTAATGGCGTTGATGTTTACTTTGATAATGTAGGCGGTGAAATATCAGATCTGGTGCTTGAGCAGATTAGCAAGGGTGCTAGAATTGTTATATGTGGACAGATTGCGCTTTACAATTCAGTTGAAAAACCCACAGGACCAAGGGTTCAGGTTGGTTTGCTAAAGAACAGTGCGTTAATGAAAGGCTTTATTGTATCCGATTATTCGGATCGTTTCCCTGAAGGTGTATCTGCTCTTGTACAGTGGATTAAAGAAGGGAAGCTGAGCTACGCGCAGACAGTAGAGAAGGGGTTCGAAAAGCTTCCCGAAGCTCTAATTTCTCTTTTTGATGGAAAGAATACGGGAAAGCTACTTGTTGAAGTTTAAGTATTTACGAAATAGAATAGCTAGATGGAAAAGTATAACCAGCTAAAAAGTGCATTTGCATTTCCGGTATCGGGGGTTGTTGCTCAAAATAGAATTGTAATGGCTCCAATGACCACCTTTTCGGGTAATCCAGATGGTACAGTATCGGATCAAGAATTGGCCTACTACAAGCGTAGAGCAAAAGGAATCGGAACGTTAGTAACTGCTTGTGCGTATGTTACGCCAGAGGGAAAAGGCTTTTTTGGTCAAATAGGTGCTCATACGGACGAAATGATACCAAGCTTAACGAAGCTTGCAGCCACTATTAAAAGTGAAGGGGCTTTAGCAATACTTCAAATTTATCATGGCGGAAGAATGTCGCCTCCGTCAGAAGTTCCTAATGGAGAGGTTCTTAGTGCAAGCAATGTGCCTGCAGAGCGTGAGGGAGCACCGATACCACGATCTATGACTCACAAAGAGGTGCTTGCCACTATCGACGCTTATGCACAAGCAACAAGACGAGCTATTGTTGCTGGGTTCGATGGGGTTGAAATTCATGGGGCAAATACGTACCTAATTCAACAATTCTTTTCACCACACTCAAACCGTCGGAACGATATGTGGGGTGGCGATTTAGCAGCACGTATGCAGCTTCCACTGGCAGTGGTTGATGCAGTTAAGAACGTTATTGCAGAGCACGCTTCTCGTCAATTTGTTGTTGGGTACCGGCTATCGCCTGAGGAGGTTGAAACTCCAGGTATTACAATCAGCGATACGCTTGAGCTTGCTGATAAGCTTTCAAGTAAACAGCTCGATTATCTGCATGTTTCAACGATGGATTTTTGGAGTGGATCAATACGCGATCAGCAAGATCAAGCATCAAGAGCTGTGCTAATCTCGAAAAGAGTAGGGGCTAAGGTGCCAATTGTAGGTGTAGGTTCTGTACGAACTTTTGATGATGCTGCTCGAATAGTTGAAGCTGGTATTCCACTTGTAGCGGTGGGCAGGGAGCTGATTGTTGAGCCAGATTGGGCGGTAAAGCTCTATGAAGGCAATGAAGCTGTTAGAGTTGCTCTGCCACTTGGAGCAAAGAGCGAGCTAGCTATTCCTGATGCAATGTGGAATGCAATTGTTAGCAGACCTGGATGGTTTCCTGTAGAAGAATAGCCTATACTTTTATAGTAAGATTTTAGAGGGTGTCTAAAAGGAGGAGTACGTATCTCAATATGCGTATTGCGACAAGCTAAACCATATCACGGTAGGTAGTGAATCCTTTTCATGCTACGTGCTATGTGTCTTGTACTACTTTTTAGTCATCCTCTTTTTTTATTCAGAAAAGAAGGCTAATTTATGGAAATAGTGCCATAGGATGCTTCTGACCCCTGTTTATATTGGCTTGATTATTTTTGTAGATATCGGAACAAAATCTAAAAAAAAGTGTATTTTCACATCCATTAACACACTATTGCGAAATTTTACATTCTAAAGCCATGAAAACCCCAAACGACTACTATTTAGATTTTGAAAATCGTTTTTCGAACTTCAGTAACGATCAGCTAATAAGTGCATTCAACATCGAAGTTGGTAATATGTCAGGCGGACTGACGCACGTTTCATATTTAGCAGCTTTGCATAACGAGCTACATAAGCGTGATCTCGACTACTCTGATATTGGCAATAGCGAAACCCTGTCCTTTAATGAGAAGGTAGAGCTGCTAGGCAACGTTGTACGACGTATAAAATAGCTTTTTTCGATTAAGGCGACTCTGAGTCTTATTTAAGAGGTTTAAGGTAGGCAAAGGCTGTTTAAAAAAGGAGCAACACGTACTTGCGGTAAGCGAAGTTGCATTACAGAAGGATGTAGTAGCATTTTCGTGTGAGCATGTGCTTGTACTACATTTTAGACAGCCTTTGTTATTATCCCATTTTTTCAAATTCGATTAAAAATAGCTAACGCTACTCATTCGCTCTGAGGGATATGTATATTTGTAAAATAAATGAATGAGTATTCAATCATAAGAAATGGCTAAGAGCATAGACACATCTAAGCTCGAAAGAATAAAGGAGGCAACGGTTGAGCTGGTAGTTAACCGTGGCTACAACTCTGCATCCGTATCGCTCATTGCTAAACGAGCATCTGTTGCAGATGGCTACCTATACAGGTTTTATCCGAGCAAGTATGATTTGGTTTCCGACATCTTTAAAAGCAAGATAGAACAGCTTGTAGAGGTGCTAGAAGAGCTTTGTCTTTCCAATGCTTCAGTACGAAGCATTGTTTCTGGGTTTGTATCCTATGTGATTGATAGGGCTAAAGAGAACCCTGTTCAAACCAAGTTTCTATTTATGCTTATCCACGACTACAGCTTCGAGATTGATAGAGAAGTAGCCTATCGGTTAAGAGAAACCTTTCAGAAAATTGTGGATAAGGGGCACTTGAGTGGTGAAGTTAACGTTGATGTGACTTCCGAAGACCTTTACGTTTTGGTAGTAGGACAAACGCTGCTCTACATCGATTCGCGCTTTAGAAATCATTTTGGTAACGAAAGGTTAGAAACCAATATGGCAGAGAAGGTGGCCAACCTTTGTTTAAAAGCAATTAAGTAGTAAACAACAATAAGATTATAATTAAGATGAAGAACAACAGGTTTTTTACTCTTGCAGTAGGTACAATAGGACTACTAACTTTGGTTATCCTTATAGGATGGTATGTGCTTAAGCCACAACCAAATATAATACAAGGAGAGATAGAAGCAACACAAGTTAAGGTTGCGTCTAAGCTCGCTGGACGAATTGACAGTATTTATGTAAAAGAGGGAGATGTTGTTACAGTAGGACAAATGCTCTACACATTAACTAGTCCTGAAGTTAAAGCAAAGTATGCTCAGGCCAATGCAGTTAAGGATGCCGCTATGGCTCAACGCCTAAAGGCTAATAACGGAGCAAGACTGGAAGAGATTCAAGCGGCTTACACAACTTGGCAAAAAGCAGAAGCAGCAGCCGATTTTGCCGAAAAGAGCTACAGAAGAATTCAGAATCTATTTGATAAAGGTGTTGTCCCTGCGCAAAAGCGCGATGAGGTTGAAACCCAGTTTAAGGCGGCTAAGTTTACGGCCGAATCGGCAAAAGCTGTTTACGATATGGCCAAAAAGGGAGCGAGAAACGAAGACAAGCTTGCTGCTGGTGCACTAGTTAATCAGGCTAGTGGTGTGGTTAGCGAGGTGTCATCATACCTTGATGAGACTCACCTAAAATCGCCAATTAATGGTGAGGTTGCTTCGGTTATTGCAGAGCGTGGCGAGCTTATCGGAACTGGCTATCCCGTTATTACAATTGTAGATTTAAAGGATGTTTGGGCTACATTTAACTTAAGAGAAGATCTTCTTGCAAAAATAAAGAAGGGCAAGATTTTTAAAGCAAAAATCCCCGCACTAGGGAATAAGGAGGTAGAGCTTAAGGTTACTCACATTGCGGCTCAAGGGGCATATGCAACTTGGACTGCAACCAAAACATCGGGCGATTTCGATAGAAAAACATTTGAAGTTAAAGCTAAGCCAACTCAGCCTAATGTAGATCTTCGCCCAGGAATGAGCGTGCTTGTTGACTGGAATAGCCTTGAAGATTAACCTTAAAAAAATCTATTGATGCGCAATAGAATAAGGCATTCGATGCAAAAAGGGATACTTTGTGTGCTTTCACGAGAGATTAGGCGTATTGCTTCTAGTCCGATTTACCTTTCGGTACTAATAGTCTTTCCTCTTGCATGCTTCCTCCTCTTTGCAGAGATATTTAAAAATGGTGTTCCTCACAAAATCCCCGTGGCTATTTATGATGCCGATGCATCCGTCATGTCACGTAAGGCTGCACGTATGGTAGAGGCAACCCCATCTGCAGCTGTAAGCTACAAGGTTAGCAGCTTTTTAGATGGTAAAGAGCTTATGCTAAAAGGGGAAATTAGCGCTTTGCTAGTAATACCGAAAGACTTTGAAAAGGATATCTACAGGGGAATTCCCACCAAGCTTGCCCTATATGTTAGCAATGTAAATATCATAAAGGGTGGCTTGCTGGATAAGGATATAAGAACAGCGCTTGTTACCATGAATGCAGGCGTTGATCTGCAAGGAAGGCTTAAACGTGGAGAGAATGCTAAGGTTGCTGCGGCTCAGGTTATGCCTGTTGTGCTCGAGAAAAAGCTTCTTTATAACCCCTTTGGTAGCTATGCTTACTACCTGCTAACTACCCTTTTACCCATTATGCTTCAGATGTTCATTCTTACAGCTACGGTGTATGCGATCAACATCGAAATGAAGGATGGAACGGCTAGGGAGTGGCTTAAGGATTCGGGCTTTAATGTTATAAGTGCGGTAGCTGGTAAGGTACTTGTTTACTCGGTTATATTCTTTATAATCAGCCTGTTTATGAGCACCATGCTTTACCGATTTATAGGAGTGCCATTACGAGGTAGCCGAATGGTGTTAATTCTGTCTAACCTATTCTTTGTACTAGCATATCAAGGGATTGGAATTCTTATAGCCTGTGCAACGAGCAATCTCCGAATGGGACTGTCGATGTCTAGCGCATACGCAATTTGTGCTTTTACATTTTCGGGCTTAACCTTTCCCTTCTTGGGAATGCCAAGCGGAATCGCAAAGATTGGTCAGTTTTTCCCATTTACACAGTATCTCGAAATATATATAAGTCAAGGGCTTAGAGGTGCCCCGCTTTATACGGCACTATTACCACTTGGTAAGTTGGGACTATTTATTCTATTCCCGCTAATGTTTTTGCCAAGGTTACAAAAGTTTATGATGTACAAAAAGTATTGGGGAGGAGTGTAGTATGCTCGAAAGAATTAAGAAATCGTACGAGGTGTTTTACCACACCTTTGCTTTCGAGATGAAGCTGCTGCTTAAAGACTCGGGAGTGCTGCTCATACTTTTTGGCGCAACAATTTTTTATTCGCTGGTATATTCGTATGCCTACTCACACGAGGTGGTGAATAATGTACCTGTCGCAGTTGTTGATCTTAGCGGAACAAAGATGAGTAGGAGTGCCGTCAGAATGATTGATGCCACACCACAAGTAGAGGTTACCTACCGAACCGATAATTTTGATGAGGCAAAGGATCTTTTTTACGATAGCAAGGTAAACGGGTTGATTGTCATACCCGCAGACTTTGAGCGAAAGCTCTACAGAGGCGAGCAAACTGCCATAACAGCATATGCCGATGCTACCTACTTTATGATTTACAAGCAGATTCTATCAGGAGCATCGCAGGTTGCAGGAACGCTAAGTGCAAAGGTAGAAATAGGCCGACTTATGCAGAAGGGAAACGATAGGTATAAGGCTGTTGCTCAAAGTCAGCCTATTTCGGTTGCAACAACATACCTGTACAACCCAGCAGCAGGTTATGCTTCCTATGCAATGCCTGGTGTTTTGATAATGATTTTACAGCAGGTGCTTTTGCTGAGTATCGGAATGCTTGGCGGTACGCTTAGAGAGCGCAACCACAGGTACTTCTATGTCGAAGATGAGCTCGATCCTCGACATGCTGTGTCGGCATTACTAGGTAAAGCCTTTGCATTTGTAAGCCTTCATCTTATCAACCTATTTTTTACTTTGGTTATTATTTACAAGATATTTGGATTACCACAGAAAGGGAATGGCTTTGAGGTGCTAGCCTTTATGTTACCTTACATATTTGCAGTAACATTCCTGGGTATAGCCATTGCATCCCTCTTCAAAAAAAGAGAGAATTCGTTGATATTTATGTTCTTTACCTCTATTCCATTTTTATTTTTAAGTGGATTTTCTTGGCCAGCAAACGAGATGCCGGTGCTTTTACAAAAGCTATCAATGCTTTTACCTAGCACATCTGCAATTCAAGGATACCTACGATTAAATACAATGGGTGCGTCGTTGCCCCATGTTGCAAAAGAGCTAGGTATGCTGGTAGCATTAATGGTTTGCTACTTTTTGGTAGCACTTTATATAACAAAGTATCGGATAAAACAATTCATAGCAGCAGGACGCACGCCTAGCGAAGAGGTGTAATGAGTGCTAGCTGGTATAAATAAACGTGGAGAGTTCTACAACGAACAATGCTACAAACAATGCTATATTTGTGGCTCGTTGTAGAACTTTTCTTTTGTAAAAAGGTTTTACCGACGTTACTCAACGCAGCTATGCGTAAGGGTAAAACACAAATCTTTCAAATAAATCGACATCAACACTATGATGGCAAAACATTTTAGAGGAGTAGCAGCTCTGCTAGTCTTGTTGCTTCTGCTGCCAATGTCCATTTTCGCAAAAAGTGGGCAAGTCAAAGTAATTTTTACAACCGATGTACACGGGGCCATTTTCCCATACGATTTTGTAGAGCAGAAGTCGCGCTCTGGTAGCCTATCGCAGGTGTATGCCTACGTAAAAGAGCAGCGAAAAGCAAATCCTAGCCTATTGTTGCTCGATAATGGCGATATGCTTCAGGGGCAGCCAACCGTTTACTACTTTAACTTTGTAGATACAGTCACTACCCATCTACAAGCAAGGGTTATGAATTTTATGGGTTACCATGCGCTAACAGTAGGTAACCATGATTTGGAACCCGGACATGCAGCATACGACAGAATGCGATCGCAGTCTAAATTCCCCTGGTTGGCCGCCAACGCAGTAACCCCAAGCGGGAAGCCCTACTTCGAGCCATACAAAGTATTCAAGATAAATGGTAAAAAGATTGCCGTTTTAGGTCTAATTACACCTGCCATTCCATCGTGGCTACCCGAAAATATTTGGAGCGGAATGACTTTCGAAGATATGGTGGAGAGTGCACAAAAGTGGATGAATATCATTCGTACCAAGGAGAAGCCAGATGCTATTATAGGAATGTTTCATACCGGAGTAAACTACAACTACGGTAATCAAAACGAAAATACCTACAAAAACGAGAATGCAGCGTTACTTGTTGCTCAACGCGTTAGAGGTTTCGATGCTATTTTATGCGGGCACGATCATGAGGTGTTCAATAAAAAAGTAGCCAACAGCTTTGGCGATTCTGTACAAGTACTAAATCCTGCCGCTTTTGCAAAAAAAGTAGGCGTGCTAAGCATAATCTTTAATGGTAAGCAAAAAAGCATAAGTGCAGAAGTTGTTGACGTTCAAGGAGTAAGTTCTGATTCTGATTTCGATAAAACCTTTAAGTCCGATTTTGATAAAATAAAGGCGTACTCATCGCAAAAGATTGGAACAATCGATCAAACGGTAACATCAGAAGGTGCATTTTTCGGAAGCTCAGCATTTGTTGATATCATCCATCGAAATATACTAAAGGTATCAGGAGCAGACATAAGCTTTGCATCGCCACTTATGCTTAATGCAACCATACCAGCAGGAGATCTTACAGTTGGCAATATGTTCAACCTTTACAAGTACGAAAACCTTCTGTACGTAATGCGAATGACAGGGCAGGAGGTAAAAGATTTTCTGGAATACTCATACTCTCTTTGGGTTAAAGAAGGTGGCAACCTCCAAGATGGTATGCTTCTTTTAAACGACAAAGGCAAGCTCAAGAATCCCTACTACAATTTCGATTCAGGAGCAGGTATTCGTTACACTGTAGACCTCACCAAGCCAGCAGGAAGCAAAGTTAGCATCATCTCGATGATGGATGGGACTCCGTTTGACCTTAGCAAAACCTACAAGGTGGCCATGAGCAGCTACAGGGGCAATGGAGGCGGAGGTCACCTAACCGTGGGCGCAAAAATTCCTGCCAATGAGATAACGATGCGCTTGATAACAAGTACAACCAAAGATATGCGATACCTTATAATGCAAGATGTAATGAAGGTTGGTAAGCTCGATTGCACTCCGCTCGAAAGCTGGAAGTTTATACCAGAAGAGGTAGCTGCAAAAGCTAAAGAAGCAGATATCAGCAGACTTTTTAGAAGGTAGATTTTGCAATAATACTAAAACACGCTAACTTGAAACCCTATCTCATCGTACATGAGATGGGGTTTTTAGCTTTAAAATATATGAAGAGATTTTGGTTGGTTGGCGCTATTGTTATGGTAGCATTGTGGGGATTTGCACAGGAGTATTCGACAAAAAGTAAGCGAGCGATAAAAGCCTATGAGCTGGCAATTGGGCATTTGAATCAGCGCGATTACGAAGCTTTTTTTGAAGCAGTAAAAGAAGCAATTGATGCCGATACAAGCTTTACAGAAGCCTATCTTCTTGCTATGCAAGGTGCAATAGAAGACCATAAGTACAAGCTTGCGGAAGAGTATGGCGAAGCTGCATACCGTCAAAATCCAACGCTCCATCCACCTTTAGCCTCAATGCTAGGCAAGCTTTACCTTCTTAATGGTTCGTACGACAAGGCGGTAGAGTGTTTTACATTCTTTCTTAAAACCTTTCCAAATCAGAAGCATAAAGTAGAAGAACAGCTAGAAAGAGCATTGTTTGCAAAGCGATTAAAGGATAATCCAGTTAGGTTTACCCCCATAAATATGGGAGACAGCGTTAACACAAGATTCGATGATTATTGGCCGAGCATTTCTGGCGATGGATACACGTTTGTGAAAACCAGCAACATACCTTCAATAAAAAATGAAAAGATTCTTCAGGAAGATTTTTTCGAATCGGTACGATCAAATGGAGGAGAATGGAGGAAGTCAATCCCCATGCGAGGCCCTATTAATACTCAATCAAATGAAGGAGCACAATCGCTTACAGCAGATGGTAGAGCGATGTACTTCACAAAATGTATCAACGACTGCAACTTATACCATTCGAAGCTGCTAAAAGGTGGAAGCTGGGGAGCGCCAGAGCTTCTTCCATCTCCAATAAATACGGTAGCTTCCGACAAGCAGCCCTCAATTAGCTCCGATGGGCAGTATCTGTTTTTTACCAGTAATAGAGATGGAGGGTATGGAGGTTACGATTTGTACGTAGCCACAAGGGATATGGAAACAGGGGAGTGGTTGAATGTTAAAAACCTAGGGCCTAAGGTTAATACGCCTCGAAATGAAGTAGCCCCATTTATCCATTTTGATGGAAGAACCCTTTACTTTGCCTCCGATGGTCACAAAGGTTTAGGTGGTTTAGACCTATTTGTAACGCGAAAAGATAAGGATGGAAGTTGGGGAGAACCCGTAAACCTCGGTTATCCGATTAATACATATGGAGAAGAGCAGGGCATTGCTATAGCAGCCGATGCAAAAACAACCTATATTGCATCTAATCGAGAGTCTGGCAAAGGTCTTGATATCTACTATTTCGAGCTTCCTGATTCTCTTAAGCCTTTAAAATCGGCGTATGTAAAAGGCAGGGTAGTTGATGCCTTAACAAAGAAACCGCTTGCAGCGGAGGTTGTACTCGCAAACCTCAAAACACGCGAAGCGGAGTTTACTAGCAGCTCGTCGGATGAAGACGGAAGCTTCTTTACCTCATTACCCTCATCTATAAGCTATGCAATGCAGGTTCAGCGTAAGGGCTACCTATTCTATTCCCACAGCTTTATGCTCGATTCAACAAAAAGCCAGCAAAATCCGCTGGAGCTATACGTTGAGCTACAACCTCTAAAAGTTGGCAGCACCACCGTACTTCGAAATGTGTACTTCGGGTTTAACGCCTTTAACCTAAAGTCAGAATCGGAGGTTGAGCTACGCACCTTAGTAGAGCTTCTAAAAAGCAACCCAACACTTTGGATTGAAATTGCAGGGCATACTGATAATGTAGGAAATGCGAAGTATAACCAAAATCTAAGTGAGAGGAGAGCACAATCGGTTGTTAGCTACTTAGTTAGCGAAGGCATAGATAAGAATAGGCTAAGAGCGGTAGGGTATGGCTCTGCCCGTCCAGTTGCTCCAAATACAACCGAAGATGGGCGAGCAAAAAATAGAAGAACAGAGTTTAAAGTTCTTTACCTGTAACTTATTTGTATAATTGTTAATGTGATTTAAAAAGAACAAGAACTCATCAAAAAACTTGTCTATGTTATATCATCAAATTGCTACAATAATGAAGAAAGCTATTTTATTGGCAGTTGCAGCTCTTATTTCAGTTGGGAGCTTTGCACAAAAAGAGAAAAAAAAGGAGGAGGTTAAACCCGAAGGTTACAAGTTTACCATCGTTAAGCAGGTGCCTGGAACTCCAGTAAAAGATCAGTTTAGATCCGGAACCTGCTGGAGCTTCTCTGGTTTAGGCTTTGTAGAGAATGAGCTTTTACGTATGGGTAAAGGTGAGTACGATTTATCGGAAATGTGGCTGGTTCGTAACTGCTATGCTGCTAAAGCCGAAAAGTACGTTCGCCTACAAGGAAACTTTAACTTTGGTGGTGGCGGCGGATCATTCGATATATTTTGGGTGATGAATAACTTTGGTTTTGTTCCAGAAGAGGCATATGCAGGTTTACAGTATGGCGAACCCAAGCACGTTCATGGCGAGCTGGACGCACTAGCCAAATCATACGTAGATGTAATTGTAAAGAATCCGAACAAAAAGCTTTCTACTGCTTGGAAAAAGGGATTTGACGGAATTTTAGATGCATACCTTGGCGTAAAGCCCGAGAAATTTACCTACAAAGGAGTAGAGTACACTCCAGCATCATTCGCAAAAAGCTTGGCTCTTAATCCAGACGACTACATTTCATTTACATCGTACACCCACCATCCATTTTACAGCAAGTTTATCCTAGAGATTCCTGATAACTGGCTTTGGGAAGAATCGTACAACATTCCTATGGACGAAATGGAGCAAATCATTGATAACGCTATTAATACAGGCTACACTGTAAACTGGGGTGCCGATGTTAGCGAAAAAGGATTTCAGTACAATAAGGGTGTTGCAGTAATTCCTCAAACAGATGTTGCAGTTCTATCGAATTCAGAAAAGGCAAAGTGGACAGAGCTAACAGCTAAGGAGCGTGAGTCGATGTTCTACAACCTCGAAAAGCCGGTAGTTGAGCAAACCATTACTCAGGAAATGCGCCAGGTTGCATTTGATAACTACCAAACAACCGACGATCATGGAATGGTTATTGAGGGTATTGCTAAGGATCAGCTTGGTAACAAGTTCTATCTTGTAAAAAACTCATGGAGTGCAGATGGAATTTATAAAGGATATTTTTACGCATCGCGTCCTTTTGTTCAGTACAAAACCATGAACATTATGGTTCATAAAAATGCTATTCCTTTGGAAATTCAAAAGAAGCTAGGGTTAGTAAAATAGTTTTTGCTTTAATTTCTACGTAATACTGATGGCAGCCAGCATTTTGGCTGCCATTTTTGTATGGCAATTAAACGGTTAGCACTAGAAAACGAGCGGCAAGCCTTAAGTTCTTGTCGAATTTTAGCTGTTTAAAGATTACTAATCTGTGTCTCCAAACTTTTTGTGAGCTGACCGCTATTTGAAGCTTTACTGGATAGCCTTGTGATGGATCACGATTTGCGACTACCTAAAAAATGAACACTGAGACGCAAAGGTACAGATATACAACGACATACGATATATGATTTGCGACACACAACATACGATTATTAACTACCTATTCCTAGTCACTGAAATTTCATCACCTGTCACTCAAATTACACCTCACCAACCTACCAACGGTACGCAACGTGCGTAAATAGCGCAAGCCTACCCCCGTAAGCACCGTGGCGCAGCCACACCAGACCGTACGAATTCTGTCTGCGCGAGGGAGCGTCTGCTAGCAACCGAGCCGTGAAACGTGCCGCCGCCAGCAGCAGCGTAGCGTAGAGCGGTAGGGCGCTGGCGCGAACGAGCAAGTTAATTCGTACAAAGGGATTTTTGGTTACTTTTTTGACCACAAAAAAGTAACGGTAGGAAGTTTACGTACTTACAGCTAGGCTAGATAGTCCAGAATAAGACGCACGATTTCCGAGAAAACGAACACAGGGGCGCAAAGTCACAAAGTTACACGGAGTTAAATCTTGAGTTGCTTTTCCGACTACCTACTACCTACTACCGATTCCCAGTCACCTGTCACTTCGTCACCTGTCACTGAAATTACAACCTACCAACGGCACGCAACGTCTAAACAGAGCAGCTAAATTATACTCCGAGCTATTTAATCCACCCGAATTTTGAATTGATCCTTTTTTAGATCCACCTGATATTTGATGTGATCCAGATTTGAGGAAATGCAAGACTTTTAATAAAAAAAATAACCCTTGTAAGTATTTCACTTACAAGGGTTTGCTTTTTTCTTAGCGGAGAGGGAGGGATTCGAACCCCCGGAGGTTTGACCCTCAACGGTTTTCAAGACCGCCGCAATCGACCACTCTGCCACCTCTCCGAGGACAAAAGTACGCCCATTTTTCTAGTCTGCAAGCAAGATGCAGTCTTGTTTTTTTTCTTTTTTTTGCTAGAGTATTGCGTGGTATGAAATATTTTTTTATAAATTAGCATAAGAAAAGGATATTAACACAATTTGTAGCTGTTGATGTGCCTTTGAAAATAGCCAATAGCCAACATTTTCAATTAATGAATTATTGTTCGAAAATGTTTTATCCCTAATGAATGATTGTAAGTGAACAATATTTCTTTTTTAACCGCTAAAAAATTAAGTTATGAACAAATCGCAACTGATTGATGCAATGGCAGAAGAAGCCAAGTTAACCAAAGTTGATGCAAGAAAAGCTTTAGACGCTTTTGTAAAAGTTACCTCTGATGCTTTAAAGGGTGGTGATAAGATTGCTCTAGTGGGTTTTGGATCTTTTGGTGTTTCTCAACGTAGTGCTAGAACTGGTAGAAACCCAAAGAGTGGGAAGGAAATTAAGATTGCTGCTAAGAAAGTAGTTAGATTTAAAGCAGGTAGCGACCTTAACGGTATTGTGCAATAATCGGCTGCACCGAAATTGGTAAAGGGATGCATTGCATCCCTTTTTTTATGGCACATTTTAAAGCTATCTTTGTGGGTAAATGCTTTAAAAATGGACTTTTCTATTGAGGTTAAGAGGGCTATTAGCAAACATCTGGAATCGTTTTTAGGGGAGGAGCGAACGTCCATCATTCGACGTGTTCTGAGCTACAGAACACGCTATATTACCGTATGCCTAGAAGATATCTACCAATCGCAGAATGCGTCGGCAGTGCTAAGGAGTTCTGAAGCGTTTGGTTTTCAGGATGTTCATATTATAGAGAATTCGAACAGCTTTTGCATAAATCCTAATGTAGTTAGGGGGTCGGATAAGTGGCTTACCATTGCACGATATGATGGGAGCTCGTCGCCTACGCTTGACGCAATAGAGAAGCTTCGATGCAGTGGCTATAGAATTGTAGCAACCTCGCCTCATGTTGATGGCGTAGCGCTAGAAAATTTTGATCTGACCAAAGGTAAGGCCGCCATCTTTTTTGGTAATGAGCATAGCGGCATTTCGCAAACAGTGCTGGATAATGCCGATGAGTACCTTTACATCCCGATGTACGGTTTTACGGAAAGCTTTAACATATCGGTAGCTGCTGCCATGACGCTTCACGAGCTACGTAAGAAGCTCGATGAGCAGAAGATAACCTGGAGCCTAAGCGATGAAGAGGCTGCTGAGATGCATTATAGCTGGTTGTATAAAGCCGTAAAACGGTCGGATTTGATTGTTGAACGTTTCCTAAACGAAAATCCAAACTTACTGCATAAATAGAGTAGCCATGAAAAGGATATGCCTCGTAACAATACTATTAGTGGGTGGCTGTATATGTGCAAAGGGGCAGGATACCTCTTTTGTAGCCCATTTACGTGCGTTGTTTGTTGAAACAAGCGACCAGCGAAAAGATTCTATTGCAGATATTTCCATCCCCAAAATTAAAGACTTCCTGGCGAGTGCTGGTAGCAAGACTTTTGATTTTAAATCGTTAAAGCATGTTGGAGTGCTAAAATCGCCCGATAATGCTTTTACAATGTACTTCTACAATATCAAGTATAGAGATGGAAGCTTTAGGCATTTCGGTTTTGTACAAGTACCTGCAGGAGCAGCCTTTAAGGTTATCTTTTTAAACGATAAAAGGGCAGAGATAGAGCGTCCGATGGATGCAAAGCTTAGCTCGGATAGGTGGTTTGGTGCCTTATACTATCAAATTATTCCGATAAAGCTTGGACAAAGAAAAGTTTATACTTTACTAGGAACTTCGTTCAATAATTTGTTTACCACTAAAAAGGTGATTGATGTGCTAGAGCTTGTTGGCGATGAAGCCATCTTTGGGGCTCCAATCTTCTTTGATGGTAAGCGAAAAGCTTCGCGTGTCATCTTCGAGCATTCGGCTCGCTATGCCATGACGTTAAGGTATATGGCGGATCAGGAGGCAATTGTGTTCGACCACCTTGTCTCGTCAGAGCCAAACTCGGGTAACGATTTTCAATTTTTCGGACCAGATGGTTCTCAGGATGGCTTTGTTTTTGAGAATCAGCAATGGGTGTTAAGGCAAAAGCTTGATGTTAGAATGCCTAATAGGAATAAAAAGAAGGAGTTTAAGACAATTAAAACGTACTAAAATATAGCCATGAATAGCTTTGAATGGAAGGTTGATCAGTTTGCTGATCTTCGAATTTTACGCTACCAAGTTCCAGCTTTTGAGGAGCTTTCTGCTAAGCAAAAGGAGCTGATCTACTATCTTTCAATGGCTGCTTCGGCCGGAAGAGATATTATCTACCATCAAAATTATAGGAACAATCTTGCTATACGATTTGTACTCGAAAAAATTTATGAAGGGTACACGGGTAGCAGAAATAGCGATGATTTCGGGAGGTTTATGGTTTACCTAAAGCGAGTTTGGTTCTCGAATGGTATCCACCATCACTATTCGAACGAAAAGTTTTTACCAGAGTTTTCCGAAACCTACTTTATTGAACTATTAGAGAAAACGCCTATAAAGCTTTTTAAACCCTACTTCTGCACTGTCGAGGCAGTTTTAGAAAGGGTTCAAAGGCCAATTTTCGATCCAGAGCTCGACAGGTATAGGGTTTGCTCTGATCCGAATAGCGACATGGTGAGCAGCTCTTGCTCTTCGTTTTACGATGGGGTGACGCAGGCTGAAGCCGAAGATTACTACCGTAAGCTCTTCGAAAAAGACTCCGATTGTCCTGTGTCTTACGGGTTAAACTCTTCGCTTAAAAAGGTCGATGGGGTACTTGTAGAAGAAGTTTGGAGTGCAAATGCTAAGTATGCAGGAGCGATTAAAGTAATAGCCTCATGGCTCGAAAAGGCTGTAAATGTTGCCGAAAATAAGCAGCAAAAAGATACGATACAGCAGCTTGTAAACTTCTACCATACAGGTAATTTGAAGAAATTTGATGAGTACAGCATTGCATGGGTTCAGGATCTGCAATCGCAAGTAGATTTTATTAATGGTTTTATAGAAACGTACAACGATCCGCTTGGCTACAAGGCTACTTGGGAGGCGCATGTTAACTTCAGAAATGACGAGGCAACAGAACGAACAATTGTTATTAGCAATAATGCTCAATGGTTTGAAGACAACTCGCCTGTAGATCCTCAGTTTAAGAAGAAGGAGGTGAAAGGGGTTAGCGCAAAGGTGATTAATGCGGCATTCTTAGCTGGCGATTGCTATCCTGCTACACCTATAGGGATAAACTTGCCAAATGCCGATTGGATTCGTAAGTTTCACGGATCAAAGTCTGTTACAATAGATAATATAACCTATGCCTACGATCAGGCCGCTTTAGGAACTGGCTTTTTAGAAGAATTTGCGTTTTCGGGTGAAGAGGTTGAGCTAGAGCGTAAGTTTGGATTTTTGGCCGATTCGCTACATACTGATATGCATGAATGCTTGGGACATGGTAGCGGACAGCTTGCTCCAAATGTAACTGGCGATGAGCTAAAAAGCTTTGGTTCGACCATCGAAGAGGCTAGAGCCGATCTTTATGCTCTATACTATATGATGGATGTAAAGATGGTTGGGCTGGGGCTGATTCCTTCGCTTGACGTTGCTAAAACGCTTTATAACGACTACCTGCGTAATGGACTAATAACTCAAATGGTTCGCATTGAGCTGGGCAAAAATGTTGAAGAGGCTCATATGCGTAACCGTAAGCTTATTGCTTCGTGGTGCTTTGAGCATGGAAAAGCTGATAAGGTTGTTGAGATGGTTTACCGCAATGGTAAAAGCTATGTAAGAATAAACAGCTATGAGCAGCTGAGGTTGCTATTTGGTAGCTTACTAAAAGAAGTACAGCGAATAAAATCTACTGGCGACTATAATGCTGCCAAAGAGCTTGTTGAAAAGTATGGTGTTGTGCTTGATTACGAGCTTCATGCAGAGGTGTTGGAGAGGTATAAAACGCTGGGATTAGCACCCTATAGCGGCTTTATCAATCCTAACTATATTCCGGTGGTAGTGGATGGTAAGATTGTAGATGTAAATGTAAGCTATTCGGAGGGATATGTTGAGCAGATGCTGCGCTACTCTAAAGAGCATTCGTTTTTATCCATTGATGAGTAGCTGTTTGAGTGTAATGCTATAGATTGATTAAGGGGCTGTCTATAAAGAAGTTGGTCTGATCGAGAATTGCGTATCGCACACGCTAAACCTCAGTGTTGTGGTATATTGTGATATGTAGTACAAGCCTCGCGATACTTTATAGACAGCCCCTTACATTATTTAGTTTTCGCTACTAGCTATTGAAATGGTATAAGAATACGATTTCACCGTCGTATGCCGATTTTTTATTGTTCTCTATCTCTAGCTTTACGCCGATTACCGCTTTGGTAACACCACGTAGGTTAACCGCACTAATAACCCTTGCGTTAAGTCTTACTTTGCTATTAACAAGCACTGGTTGGTTAAACTTTAGCTTCTCTATGCCGTAGTTTACCTGCATTTTAAGGTTTTGAACATCAACAATTTGATTCCAAAGATGAGGAAGAATGGATAGCGTAAGGTAGCCATGTGCAATTGTGTTACCAAAAGGCGATTCGTTTTTAGCCTTCTCTGCATCGGTGTGTATCCATTGATGATCTAGCGTAGCATCAGCAAAAAGGTTGATTTGCTCCTGCGTAAACTCATGCCAATCGGATATACCTAGCTCATGTCCAACTAGCTTTTCCAGCTCTTCAAAGCTCTTAATTACAACTTTACTCATGGTTCTTTGTTTCTGTAATACCTCCGCAAGATAGCTTAAAAAATGCATAGTAAGAATGGCTACCTACTAAGCGCTTCGTACATTAGCTCAATTGGGTGAACCGCCATCTTGCCCGTTCCATCCTTAATATGATGTCTACAGCTTGTTCCAGATGCTGCTACTCTTACTTCAGCTGCAGCTGCTCTTACCGAGGGGAAAAGTAGCAGCTCGCCAACCTTCATAGAAAGCTCGTAGTGCTCTTTTTCGTAACCAAATGAACCTGCCATACCACAACAGCCTGTGTTGAGTTCCTGTACTTCATATCCTTCCGGAATGCTAAGCATTGCTTTTGTGGCACTTGTTGTGGCAACAGCCTTTTGCTGGCAGTGCCCGTGGTACATAATGGTAAGTTTTGCTGAGGTAAATTGCTCCTTGCTGATACGTCCATTCGCTGCATCTTGGGCTAGTAGCTCGTCGATCAACAGCGTATGTTTTGCCAGCTTAAGTGCCTTCTCCTTATTATGTGCATAGGCCAAATCGGGGTATTCATCCCTAAACGATAGTATGGCCGATGGCTCTATCCCAACAAGAGGCGCTTCTTCGGTTGCTAGATCGCCAAGAAGCTCGATATTACGATTTGCTATTCGCTGTGCAGTACGAATTAATCCCTTCGAAATGTACGTTCGTCCGCTTTCTAGGTGATTGGGGATTATAACGTTGTAGCCAAGCCCCTGAAGTAGAAGTATAGCCTTAATGCCAATCTCTACATCGTTGAAGTTTGTAAACTCATCGTTAAATAAGTAAATGGTGCGACCAGCGTTGGTACTCTTTCGTTTCTTATTCCAGCTAGATAACGTAAAGCGATGAAGCAGCGGTAATGTTCGCTTATCACTAAATCCAAGCATACGTTGGATGGGCTGGGATATTAGTGGGGTGCCGAGTATGAGGTTGGTTATGCTTGGTATCCAGCTTCCAATCTTGTATATATAGGTGATGTAGGCAACTAGTCTAGACCTAAGAGGAATACCTTTGGCATCGTAGTAGTGCTGCAAAAACTCGGCTTTAAGCTTTGCCATATCTACATTAGAGGGGCATTCGGATTTGCAGCCCTTGCACGATAAGCAAAGGTCGAGTATTTTATATAGCTCTTGGCTTTCGAATGGTTTTTCGGAGTTGGTGAGTATTTCTCGTAGCATATTTGCACGTGCACGAGTGGTTTTATCTTCATCTCGTGTTGCCATATAGCTGGGGCACATTGTTCCTCCCGAAAGTACCGTTTTTCTACAATCGCCCGAACCATTGCAGCGTTCGGTTGCCCCGAGTAATCCATCTGCATCCGAAAAATCGAATATTGTTTTATACGGAAGGACACTTTTACCCACAGCATACCTTAAGCTGGTGTTCATAGGAGGGGTGTCCACTATCTTATTGGGATTAAAAATGTGCATTGGATCAAAAGCATCCTTAACCTCCCTCATCATTTGGTAGCATTTTTCGCCAACCATAATAGGGATAAACTCGCCACGTAGTCGCCCATCGCCATGCTCGCCGCTTAGCGAACCCCTATGCGTCTTTACTAAATGAGCAACATCAAGAGCAATTTCCCTAAAAAGCCTCACATCTCGTTCGAGCTTAAGGTTAAGAATGGGGCGCAAATGCAGCTCACCGCTACCTATATGAGCGTGGTAAACACAATCCAGCTGATGTTTATCAAGAATAGCCCTAAAATCGTTCATGTAGGCAGGCAGTCTCTCAGGAGCAACTGCGGTATCCTCAATAACAGAAACAGGCTTTGCATCACCCTTCATATTAGAGAGCACTCCAAGTCCCGCTTTCCGAAGATTCCATACTTTTGCCGTATCCTTACCCCAAACGATAGGGAAGTGGTAGCCAAAACCTGCAGCTTTCATATCGGCAACCAGCTGGCTGTACTTCTGCTCAACCGCTGTTTTGCTTTCTTCTGCTAGCTCTACAATAAGTATAGCAGCGGGATCACCCTCTACAAAAAAGCGATTTCTTCGCTGCTCCAGGTTGTCTTTTGTAAGCCGAAGTATGTTGCTATCCATCAGCTCTACAGCTGTTGGCCGATGTCTTAAAGCCGTAAGGTTGGCCAAAAAAGTTTCCTCGAGCGAGTGGAGGTGAATGCAAACAACGGCCTTTTCTTGAGGGGGCAGTGGTACTAGTCCAAGCTTTACTTCTGTAATAATTCCTAGCGTACCTTCCGAGCCAGCAATAAGGTTACAGAGGTTAAAAGGGCGATTAGCTGTAGAAAATAAGCTGCTTGATGCAAGCAAATCAAGAGCATAGCCTGTGTTGCGCCTTTTTAGCGTTGGCTCCGGAAATTGATCGTTTATTTCGGCAACGTTTTCCTTATCAGACAGCATGCTACCTATTTTTCGGTAGATATTGCCTTCGAGAGTTGGTAGGGTGAGCTTTTGCTCGAATTCTTGCAAGCTAAGGGCCTTGAAGCATGCCTCCGAACCATCGGAAAGTATCATATTAACCTCCAGCAGATGATCGCGCGTACTGCCGTAAACAATAGAATGCGATCCACAAGAGTTGTTTCCAACCATGCCAGCAATCGTACATCTATTAGCCGTTGATGTCTCGGGACCAAAGAAAAGCCCATACTTCTTTAGCTCCATATTCAGCTCATCGAGGACAACCCCAGGTTCAACCCTTACCCACGATTCGGTGGCGTTTACCTCTATAATTTGTGTAAGATGCTTAGAAATATCAGCTACAACACCGTTGCCAACAACCTGACCCGCTAACGATGTCCCTGCAGCTCTTGGAATAATAGGTAGCTTGTGCTCGTTGCTAAAGGCAACAACCCTTTTAATATCGTTAATAGATTTTGGCCAAACAATAGCCATTGGCTCCTCTCTATATGCCGATGCATCAGTAGAATAGATTGCTTTATGGGTGTATTCGACGCTAAGCTCGCCATCGAGTGTGGCCGACAGCTTATCGAAGATACTATCGTGCTTCAACAATTTCATTAATAGCAAATTTGGTGATAAAAGTATTAAAAAAAGAGCGGAAAACTCTGAAGAAACTGCCATTTTGTAAATCCTTTATTGTTAATGAAATAACAAAAAAGAAAAAAATCAACAATTATCTAAATAATTGATATACAGATTAATATCAACATAAAAAATAATGTTAAAAATTAGAGTTGGTAGAATAATTAATCTAATTTTGAAAATCAATTTGTTAACACCAATAATCATCAGTTAAACAATGGATTTACTCCAGAAAATTAAGGACAACGCTAAGAAGCATGGAAAAAAAATTGTCCTCCCAGAAGGGACTGAGTTAAGAACCCTAAAAGCAGCCGACATCATTATCCAAGAAGGAATTGCGAGGCCAATACTTATCGGTAATCCTAGCGAAATAGAGCGGCTTGCAAAAGAGCACGGTTTATTAAACATCTCTAAGGCCGAAGTAGTAAATCCAGAAAACAACCCTAAAAAAGACGAGTACGTAAGCGTAATGCTAGAGCTACGTCAGAGTAAAGGGCTAACCAAAGAGCAGGCAGAAAAGCTAATTCTAGACCCGTTGTACCTTGCAACGCTTATGATTAAGTGTGGCGATGCCGATGGCGAAGTTGCAGGAGCGGCCAACACTACGGGCGATGTTCTTCGTCCTGCCTTCCAGTATGTTAAAACTATGCCTGGTATAAGCGTAGTTTCGGGGGCGTTTATAATGATTCTTAAAGATAAGGAGTACGGAAATGATGGCATTATGGTATTTGCCGATTGTGCTGTACATCCAAACCCTACGGCTAGCGAGCTGGCCGAAATTGCGGTAGCTACTGGTAAGACAACACGTGCAATTGCCGGATTTGAACCTCGTATTGCAATGCTTAGCTTCTCTACCAAAGGAAGCGCAAAGCATGAAATGGTTGATAAGGTTGCCGAAGCAACACGCCTTGCACAGCAAATGGCTCCAGATATGCAAATTGATGGCGAGCTACAAGCCGATGCCGCGATTGTAGAAGCAATAGGAGCGAGCAAAGCTCCGGGAAGCGCTATTGCTGGTAAAGCTAACGTGCTTGTATTTCCAACCCTAGAAACAGGCAACATAACCTACAAGCTAGTGCAGCGATTGGCACATGCCGAAGCTGTTGGTCCTGTACTTCAAGGGATGGCAGCACCTATTAACGACCTATCCAGAGGTTGTTCGGTTGATGATATCGTTAACCTTGTTGCTATAACTGCCAATCAGGCTGCTGGTAACTAGCTGATTAAAAAACACAGAATCACACACATAAAAAAATGATTGTACTTGTATTAAACTGCGGAAGCTCATCAGTAAAGTATCAGCTGCTCGACATGGTTGATGAAAAGCAGAACGAGGTTTTGGCTATGGGCTTAGTTGAACGAATTGGATTGGAAGATGGCGTGCTAACCCACAAACCTACCGGAAAGGATAAGTTTAAAGTTACTCAACCAATTGAAGATCATATTGTAGGTATTAACCTGATACTCGATGCGCTTGTTAGTAAAGAGCATGGCGTAATTGCTGATATCAAGGAAATTAAGGCTGTTGGTCATCGTGTGGCACATGGTGGCGAGCTCTTTAAGGAGAGCGTACTTATTACCGACGAAGTGAAAGATGGCATTAAGAAGCTGTTTGAACTGGCCCCACTTCATAACCCTGCAAATATGAAGGGTATCGAAGCAATGGAAGCCCTACTTCCAAACGTTCCTCAAGTAGCTGTTTTCGACACATCGTTCCACCAAACCATGCCTGCTTGCTCGTACCTGTATGCAATTCCATACGAGTACTACCAAAACTACGGTATTCGTCGCTATGGTTTCCACGGTACTAGCCACAAGTTTGTAGCTCAAAAAGCTTGCGACATTCTTGAAATGAACTACAATACCAGCAAAATAATCACCTGTCACCTCGGAAATGGTGCATCTATCACAGCAATCAACAACGGCAAGTCGGTAGATACATCAATGGGCTTTACCCCTGTTGAAGGTTTGATGATGGGCACCCGAAGTGGTAGCGTTGATCCAGGTGTTTTGATGTTCTTGGCAGACAAGGAGCATCTAGACATACAGGGCGTTAGCGATCTTGTAAACAAGCGAAGCGGAGTAAAGGGTGTGGCAGGATTATCGTCGGATATGCGTGACCTTGAGATTGCGGCACAGAATGGAAACGAGCGTGCGCAGCTTGCTATCGATATGTACTACTACCGTGTTCTTAAATTTGTTGGCGCATACGCTGCAATTTTAGGAGGGGTTGATCTTATCGTATTTACAGGAGGAGTTGGCGAGAATGATGCTGTACTTCGCGAATTTGTGGGTTCTCACCTTGCCTTTATGGGTGTTCATTTTGATGCAGATGCCAATAGAGGTGTAAGAGGACAAGACAAGGTTCTTACAAAAGAAAACTCGCGCGTAAAAGTGATGGTTTGCACTACCAACGAAGAGCTGGTAATTGCTACTGATACTGTGAATATTCTGAATAGCTAGAATTTTCGCACAAAATTTATGGGAGGGGAGGACAAATAGCTGTTCTCCCTTTTTGTTTATAATAAAAAGTGTTATTTTTGGTGTGAAATTGAAACGCAAATAAACGGAAACGGTAATAATTATAAATCAAAAGGGTTATGGCTATTAATAAACTCGAACAAATGTTTGAGCTTCTTAAAACAAGAAGCAAAAAACGTATTGTTGCAGCCTATGCAAACGACTCTCACACCATCGGAGCCGTAAACATGGCAATAGAAAAAGGGCTGGTGTACGGAACGCTTGTTGGCGATAAAGAAACTATTCTCAAGGTTTGTGCTGAGGAGGGGATTGATGCTGGTAAGTTTGTTATTGTACATGAGCCAAATGAGGTAAAAGCTGCTCGTAAAGCCGTAGAGCTAATCAATAGCGGAGAGGGCGATATCCTGATGAAGGGGTTGGTGAGCACCGATAACTACATGCGCGCAATTCTAAATAAGGAGAATGGACTTCTGCCTCCCAAAGGAGTGCTTAGCCATGTTGCCGTAATGGAAATACCTTCGTACCATAAGCTACTATTTGTTAGCGATGTAGCCGTAATTCCATATCCCGATTTAAACCAAAAAACAGCTATAGCGAACTACCTTATAGAGGTGGCAATGATGCTTGGAATAGAGAAACCTAAGGTTGCTGTCATTACAGCTTCAGAAAAGGTGCTTCCTAGCATGCCATCATGTGTTGATGCATCTATTCTTGCAAAAATGTCGGAGCGTGGACAACTTAAAGGCGGTGTTGTTGATGGACCAATTTCGCTTGATGTCGCTATTGATGCTGAGGTTGCTCAGGTTAAAAAGGTTGGCGGCGAGGTTGCTGGTGATGCAGATTGCCTTCTGTTCCCAAACATCGAAGCTGGCAACGTATTTTATAAAGCTGCCACTAAGCTTTGTGGAGCCGAACTAGGTGCTATTGTATGTGGTACAAAAGCTCCAGCAGTTCTTTCGTCGAGAGGCGACTCTACTCTTTCTAAGCTTTACTCCATTGCGCTAGCAGCCCTTGTAGCAAAATAACACACAGCAACTTCATACAAATGCTACCCGTAGCTTATGCTCTAAAATGCAAAGAAGGTAAAACTTCAGATACGGGTAGCATTCAACCGTAAAATGTAAACGGATGAAACCTATCAGAAGCCTTGATGAGCTGGTAGAAACGCTCAGAGAAAGCGGGAAGAAGAGTCGCCTTGCGGTGGTTCTTGCCGAGGACGAAAATACTATGGGAGCAATCTCGGAAGCTGTAGATTTAGGCCTAGTAGAGGCTTATATGATTGGTGATAGGGATAGGATCGTCCAAAAGGCTAAGGATGAAAATGTTAATCCAGATAAGTTTACCATTATTCATCTTCCTAAAGATGTAGAGGCGGCCCAAAAAGCAGTTGAAATGGCTCGTAGTGGCGAAGTTGATATGGTTATGAAGGGACTAATTGGCACGGATAAGTTTCTGAAGGCTGTACTCGATAAGGAGAAGGGCTTAATGATTCCTGGTGCAGTTATGACCTACGTTTGCGCGCTACAAGTTCCTGCTTATTCTAAGCTTCTGTTTATATCCGATCCTGCTGTAATACCTTTTCCTACGTTACAGCAAAAGGTAGCCATGCTAGGCTATGCTGTACGGATGGCCAATAGGTTTGGTATTGAGGTTCCAAAGGTTGCGCTAATCAGCGCAGTAGAGAAGCCCAACGAATCTATTCCTAATACGCTCAACGATTCGGTTATATGCCAAATGGCTCGCAGGGGACAGCTACCAGCATGTATTGTAGATGGGCCCCTAGACATCTTTTTAGCTTGTGATCCTAAAAGTGTCGAAATAAAGGGAGTTCCAACGCCTGTGAATGGCGAAGCAGACGTGCTTATCTTCCCAAGCCTGGAAGCTTGTAATTCGTTTTACAAAGGACAAATGCTGTTTGCTGGAGGCGAGCTTGGTGGATTTATTCAAGGAACTTCCAAACCAGTAATTGTAATGTCTAGAAGCGAGAGCGCCAAGTCGAAGCTCTACTGCATTGCTGCGGCATCATTAATGGCTAACTAACAATAAATTAAAATACCCATGGAATGCTATAACATACTAGCAATAAACCCTGGCTCAACATCAACCAAGATTGCTGTTTATGCCAACGATAAGAACATCTTTCTAAAGAACATTAAGCACACTGCCGAAGATCTTCAGCAGTTCGAAAAGATTACCGACCAATTTGCCTTTCGTAAGGCGGTTATACTAAAGGAGCTTAGCGACGCAGGTATTGAGCTAGGCTGCATCAAAGCCGTTGTAGGGAGAGGTGGTTTGATTAAGCCTATCGAATCGGGGGTTTATGAAGTAAACGAAGTAATGAAGGAGGATTTACGCAAGGGTCTAATGGGCGAGCATGCTAGCAACCTTGGCGGTTTAATTGCCGATGATATTGCTAAAGAGCTTGGTACTAAGGCTTATATTGCTGATCCTGTTGTTGTTGACGAGCTGCAGGATGTTGCCCGATTTGCTGGTCATCCGCTATTTAAACGACTTTCTATTTTTCATGCTCTTAACCAAAAAGCGATTGCACGTATGTATGCAAAAAGCGTTGGTAAGAAGTACGAAGAGCTGAATCTGGTTGTGGCTCATTTAGGTGGCGGTATTTCGGTAGGTGCACATTTACAGGGGCGTGTTGTTGATGTAAATAATGCGCTTGATGGAGAGGGGCCTTTTTCGCCTGAACGTTCTGGAACGTTGCCTGCTGGTCAGCTTGCTAAGCTTTGCTTTAGTGGCGAATACACCTACGAGCAGGTTAAAAAGCTAATTAACGGTAAGGGTGGCTTGGTTGGTTACACTTGCAGTAACGATGCCTACGAGCTAGAAATGAAAGCTATCGCTGGTGATGAAGAGGCCAAGCTTATTCAGGATGCCATGTCGTATAGCATTGGCAAATGGATTGGTACAATGATAGCAGTGCTTAAAGGTAAGGTCGATGCAATTATACTAACCGGAGGTATTGCCAAAAATCCTTTCGTTGTGGATTACGTGAAGGATATGGTTTCGTTTGCAGCACCGGTTGTTGTGTATGGTGGTGAAGATGAAATGGCCGCTCTTGCTATGAATGGATTGCTTGTTTTAAAAGGCGAAGTTACTCCAAAAGAGTACATCTAGCATATACGTAACAGCTAAAGGGGCTGTCCTAAAAGCGAATACGCTTTTGGATAGCCCCTTTAGTATTTTATGGGGTTGTAGCCGAAACAGGAATGATTTTGCCATTAAAAAAACGACCTTGATTAAGGGCAAAATCCGCAATAAACCTTCCCATATCGCTAGGCTCTAGCAATGCTGTATAGTCTGGGAAGGCGGCTTGCAGCATTTCGGTATTCACTGCGCCTAACGCTAGGCAGTTAAAGTGCAAACCAGAACCGTTATATTCTTCGGCTAGACACTCGGTAAGAACGGCTAAAGCTCCTTTAGACGAGCTGTAAAGCGATAGCCCTGCAAACTTAACGCTTCCTTGTACGCCTCCCATGCTGCTAATATTTACGATATGCGCATGGCTCGAAAAAAGTGGCATCAGCGATTTGATAAGAAGCGCAGGTGCGGCAAAGTTGGTTCCTATACTTTCTTGTATATCCTCAATGCTCGATTCTATGAACGGGCGATTTACCAAAATGCCAGCATTGTTTACTAGTACATCAACCGATGGTATAGCTGCCGAAATTTGTTCTACAAGTAGCGTATCAATGGCATTAAGTACGCCTAAATCAAACTGAATGGGAATAACCTTTGTTCGGAAGTTTTCGTGAAGGCAGGCATTCTTCAGAGCCTTCAGCTTTTCTTGGCTCCTTGCAATGGCAACTATGGTATGATCGCCCATTTGTGCAATATGGCGAGCAATCTCAAAACCAATGCCCTGACTTGCACCTGTTATTACTATGTTCATAAGGTAGCGTTATGTTGTACACAATTTAATGTAAGTATAGCAACAAATTGCGCGACTTTTTGATTAATACCCCGTTTAATTTTAAGCTAAGCGATAAAATAGGTTATGTAAACCAGCTGGGCTGCTATAATTAGTTTATCATCCAAAATAAAAGTTAAAAGCTGAACCTTGTAATCGGTTTATTTGTTTAGTTTTGCACTCAATTCGGGGAGAATAGTCCCTTTTAGTCTTGAAATTTAATTTTTTACTCGATGAATATTACAAAAGACGCTGTAGTTTCATTAACCTATCAGCTAACTGTTGATGGTCAAGTTATTGAAACTGTAACTGCAGAACGCCCAATGGAATTTATATTCGGTGCTGGTTACCTACTACCTAAGTTCGAAGAGAATGTAAGCGGCTTGAAGGTGGGAGATAAGTTTAGCTTTATGCTTCCTAGCGATGATGCTTACGGCCCAAAGGTTGACGAGGCAATCGTTGAGCTTCCAAAAAATATATTTGAAGTAGAAGGTGTAGTTGATCCTGAGCTTCTTACCATTGGTAATCAAGTTCCTATGATGGATGGCGAAGGTCATAGAATGATGGGAACTGTTAAGGAGGTAAAGGATGAGGTTGTTGTAATGGATTTCAACCACATGCTTGCAGGTGCCGACCTAAGCTTCTCTGGCGAGGTTGTTGGTGTACGCGAAGCTACCGAAGAAGAGCTTAACCACGGTCACGTTCATGCAGGTGGCGGCTGTGGCGATGGTTGCGAGTGCGGAAGCGAAGAGTCTGAAGGTTGCGGAAGCGGCTGTGGCTGTCACTAGCATAATTTAAGAGTACAACTTTTGCAAATATGGCCAAAGTTGCTACATTGCACCCATCAAATTAAACGAAACAAAATGAAGCTTTTTAACCTACATCATCATCATCATACTTTATGCCGTCGGGTATGAGTTTGATGTTTTTATGTGGTTAAGCAAAAAAATAGAAACCAACCTGATGTTCAGGTTGGTTTTTTTGTTAGTAGCAATAGGACTCCTGAGCATCATCAAAAAAAAGAAAATATGCGAAGGCTTAAAATTGCTATTCAGAAGTCGGGGCGACTTAGCGAAGATTCGCTACAGCTCCTTAAAGAGTGCGGTATCAGCATCGATGGCTCGTCAAGCAGCCTAATTGTACCAAGCCGTAACTTTCCGGTAGATGTGCTCTACCTTCGTAATTCAGACATACCTCAGTATCTCGAAGATGGTGTGGCTGACGTTGCCATTCTTGGCGAAAATACCCTTATAGAGGCGAAAAAAGCGATAAAGGTGGAGCTCCTACTTGGCTTTTCGAAGTGCCGAGTATCAATTGCAGTTCCAAAATCGCAGCAGTATGGTGGTTTGGTCGATCTAAATGGCAAAAAGCTGGCCACATCTTACCCCAATACCGTTAAGGCGTTTCTTACACAAAACAGCATCAATGCAGAAATACATGAGATATCGGGTTCGGTAGAGATTGCTCCAAATCTTGGTCTTGCCGATGCTATTTGCGATATCGTTAGCTCGGGTAGTACGTTGTTTACCAATGGACTAAAAGAGGTGGAGGTTTTGTTTTCGTCGGAAGCATGCCTTGCTTCATCTCCGATACTCGATGAGGAGGGCCGTGTAGTACTTGATAAGCTGCTTTTCCGTATAAAAGCTGTACTAGAAGCGAAAAACAAGAAGTATGTGCTGCTAAATGCTCCAAACGATAGGATTGAAGGTATTATGCGAATCCTTCCCGGCATGAAAAGTCCCTCTATAATACCACTTGCCGAGTCTGGTTGGAGCTCCGTACATTCGGTTATCGACGAAAGTCAATTTTGGGAGATAATCGACCAGCTCAGGGATGCAGGAGCACAGGGTATCCTTATTGTTCCAATCGAAAAAATGATCCTTTAATAAGCTTAGCATAAAGCTTGTGGAGCAAACTCCTTAAGCGTTCAACATCAACCAAAATTGTAAAGAGATGAAAACAATAGCTTACACAACAGCAGAAGAGCTAGAAGCTCAGGCAGCTCGACCAGAGCTAGAGCGTGAAGAGCTGGATAAGATCGTTAGAATAATCTTTGATGAGGTAAAGCGTAAAGGCGACGAGGCAATAAATAAGTACACCTACCACTACGATGGCGTTACGCTAGGTAGCATTGTTGTAGATGAACAGGAGCTAAGCATGGCCGAAAGCCAGGTAAGCGCAGAGCTTAAGGCGGCAATTGCAGTGGCAAAGGCCAATATCGAAGCATTCCATGCTGCACAAGCGCGTAGCTTAAGCCGTGTTGAAACGCAAAAAGGAGTTGTATGCTGGGAAAAAAAGGTGGGTATCGAAAAGGTTGGATTGTACGTGCCTGGAGGAAGCGCACCACTTTTTTCATCGGTGCTAATGCTCGCAATACCTGCTAGGCTTGCAGGTTGCAAAGAGATTGTGCTATGCACTCCTCCTCGTAGGGATGGAACTATACACCCGGCGATTCTTTACGCAGCTAAGCTTGCAGGTGTAACCAACGTTGTAAAAGCGGGCGGCATTCAGGCTGTGGCAGGAATGACCTATGGCACACAGTCTATTTCTAAAGTTTACAAGATATTTGGCCCAGGTAATCAGTATGTGACGGCAGCAAAAATGCAGGCTTTTCTGAATGGTGTGGCAATTGATATGCCAGCAGGGCCTTCGGAGGTGATGGTGGTTGCAGATGGGTCGTCGAATCCTGCTTTTGTTGCTTCAGATTTGCTATCGCAGGCCGAACATGGGGCTGATAGTCAGGTGTTACTGGTTGCGTATGACGATTTTGATATAGAGCAGCTTACTTCCGAAATAGCAAGGCAGCTTGAGGTGCTTCCTAGACGAGAGGTGGCTAGAAAGGCACTCGATAAATCGTTAATTGTAAAGGTAAAAACAGATCAAGATGCTCTGGATGTGATAAATACATATGCTCCCGAACACCTTATTATTGCTACTCGTGGCTATAGGCAGCTTGCTGAAGGTGTAGCTAATGCGGGTTCGGTATTTTTAGGTAGCTACACGCCCGAAAGTGCGGGCGACTATGCTTCGGGTACTAACCACACGTTACCAACCAACGGCTTTGCAAAGGCTTATAGTGGCTTGTCGCTCGATTCGTTTACTAAGTCGATTTTCTTTCAGGAAATTAGCGAAAGTGGATTGCAGGAGCTGGGCAAAGCTATTGAGGTAATGGCTGAAAATGAGCAGCTTTTTGCTCATAAGAATGCGGTTTCGTTGCGATTACAATCGATGAAGTAGGATGGTAGTTACAAATTTAAAATGGAGAGAGCAATGTATTGTCTAGATAGCATATTACGTGAGAATATAAAGCGACTAAAACCGTACTCATCGGCTAGGGATGATTTTTCGGGGGAGGCCAGCATTTGGATAGATGCTAACGAGAACCCCTTTGATACAGGTGTGAATAGGTATCCCGATCCACACCAAAAAGAGCTTAAGGCAAGGCTTGCAACCGTAAAGGAGGTATCAGTCAACAGCTTATTTATAGGTAATGGATCTGATGAAATAGTTGATTTGCTTTATCGTATTGTTTGTCAGCCTTCTATAGATAATGTAATTGTAATGCCTCCTACCTATGGGATGTATGCTGTTGCTGCAGAAATTAATGATGTTGAGGTACGAAAGGTTTACTTGAAAGAGAACTTTAGCATTGACGAAGAGCGTCTTATGGCTTCTGTAGATGCAAATACGAAGCTCATATTTATTTGTACTCCCAACAACCCAACCGGTAGCGTTATTCCGTTGGAGGTTGTAGAGCGTATTGCGACCAATTTTAAGGGTATCTTGGTGGTTGATGAGGCGTATATCGACTTTACCTCAGAGCCATCAGCGGCAACGCTTGTTTCTAGGTTTCCAAACATATTTGTGCTTCAAACTATGTCTAAAGCATGGGGATTGGCAGGGGTAAGGGTTGGTGTTGGAATCGCTTCAGAGGAGCTTGTAAAGGTTTTGGATAAGGTTAAAGCACCCTATAACGTCAGCAATCTTAGTCAGCTTAAAGCTATTGAGGCGCTTAGTAGCAACCAAAGCTTTACACAAAAGCTTGAAACCATTCTCGAACAACGAGAGGTGCTTGCCCAAGAGCTTGCGGAGCTCGATGTTGTAGAAAAGGTTTACCCTTCGGCTGCTAACTTCCTGCTTGTCCGTTTTAAAGATACAGCAAGGGTGTTTAGCTACCTTATGCAAAATGGCATTGTAGCTCGCGACAGATCGAAAGAAATGTGGTGCGATGGCTGTATTAGGCTAACTGTTGGAACACCCGATGAGAACAAGCAGGTAGTTAACGTATTAACAAGATATATAAGCACGCTATGAGCAACAAAACGAAGCTTCTCTTTATTGATAGAGATGGCACTTTGATATACGAACCGTCGGATTATCAAGTTGATAGTATTGGTAAGCTAAAGTTTTATCCGGAGGCAATATCCATGCTGTCTAGAATAGCAAATGAGCTAGATTATCAGCTTGTTATGGTTACTAATCAGGATGGATTGGGTACTCCTGCCTACCCGCATCGTGCATTCGATGAGGTTCAGGCGGTGGTGCTCGATGTATTTACATCGGTGGGTGCTACGTTTAGTGCTGTTCATGTTGATCCTACCTTTCCTTCTGAGCAATCGCCTAATCGGAAACCTGGTATAGGAATGCTTACCGAGTATTTTAGCGATAAGTACGATTTAGCAAGCTCGTTTGTAATTGGCGACAGGATTACAGATGTAGAATTGGCCAAAAACCTTGGGTGTAGCGCCATCTGGCTTAACGATGGTACAAATCTCGGCAAAGAGGAGCTAAGCGTAAAAACGGGTGCTTTAAAGCCGTTTGTGGCTTTGGAAACACTCTCTTGGAAGGCTATCTACGAGTTCTTGCGATTTGGCACCCGTAGCGTATCGCTAAAGCGTACCACGCGCGAAACGGATATCTCTGTCAATCTGAATTTGGATGGTACAGGTAAAGCGTCAATTTCCACTGGAATAGGTTTTTATGATCATATGCTTGAACTTTTTGCTAAGCACTCTGGTGTAAACTTGGAGCTAGCTGTTAAGGGCGATTTGTATGTGGATGAGCATCATACGGTTGAAGACGCTGCTATTGTTCTAGGCGAAGCTTTTGCTAAAGCTCTGGGTAACAAGGCTGCCATTAATCGTTATGCCTTCGAGCTGCCAATGGACGAGTCGGGTGCAAAGGTGCTGCTTGATTTTGGCGGAAGGGCTCATTTAGAGTGGGATGCAGTATTTAAGCGAGAAAAAATTGGAGATCTACCTACCGAGCTGATAAAGCATTTCTTTAAGTCGTTTACAGATGGCGCAAGGTGTAATCTGCATGTAGCGGCCAAAGGCGAGAATGAGCATCATATTGCTGAAGCTATGTTTAAGGCGTTGGCAAGAGCCGTAAAAACCGCTATTCGACGAGATATAAGCCAATCGGGAAGCGATATTCCATCAACGAAAGGAGTTTTATAAAATGGCAGATTTGGTTATAGTAGACTACGGTGCTGGAAATGTTAAGTCGGTAGAGTTTGCTCTGCAAAGGCTTGGCGAAACCCCAATCCTCTCGTCTGATCCGGAGGTGGTTGCTGCTGCTAAACGTGTAATTTTTCCAGGCGTTGGACATGCGGAGTATGCGTTAAGTAAGCTAGCTGATAGTGGGTTAGTGCCTGTTATTTCATCCTTAAAAATACCTATTCTTGGTATTTGTTTGGGAATGCAGCTTATGTGTAGATCAACCGAGGAGGGTAATGCAGATGGACTTGCCATTTTCAATACCGCTGTACGTCGGTTTCCTGCTAATGGTAAAATTCCACATATGGGATGGAATAGCATTGATACCTCTAAAAGTGCTCTGCTAAAGGGAGTTGGGGATGGCGCGTTCTTTTACTTTGTACATAGCTACTATGCTGAGCTATGTGCTTCTACCTCTTCGTGCTGTACCTATATGCTGCCTTTTAGTGCTATGCTCGAAGCTGATAACTTCTTTGGTTGCCAGTTTCATCCCGAAAAGAGCGGGAAGGCGGGCGAGCTGCTTCTTAAAAATTTTTTAAAGCTTTAAAAGTATGAGAATTATCCCTGCTATTGATATAATTAACGGTAGATGCGTTAGGCTAACTAAGGGCAACTATAGCACCATGAAAACCTATAGCGATTCTCCTGTTGATACGGCAAAAATGTTTGAAGATAATGGCTTTAAATACCTTCACTTGGTTGATCTGGAGGGTGCTAAAGCTGGTTGTCCTATTAATTTAAAGGTTTTAGAGGATGTAGCGAGGGGCACCAATTTGGTTGTAGATTATGGTGGTGGTCTTCGTTCGGAGGTGTTTGTTGCTGATGCCTTTAATGCTGGTGCTGCGGCTATTACTGCTGGTAGTATTGCTGCAAAAGATTCTGATGAGGTGAGGCGATGGCTTAGCCGATGGGGGGCCGACAGGATACTTATTGGTGCAGATACGCTTGATGGTTCTATTGCTGTAGATGGATGGCAGAGTGTAAATAGTGTTGATGTACAGCAATTTATTGGTAGCTACTTAAGCTATGGAGCTAGCACGTTTATTTGTACTGATGTAAGTAGGGATGGCATGCTTGGTGGTAGCTCGTTGGAGCTTTACAAAGCTCTTCTTGCAAGCTATCCTCTTGCTAAGCTGGTGGCAAGCGGTGGTGTGTCGTCAGTTCAAGAGGTTAGGCAGCTACGTTTGGCTGGTTTAGATGGTGCTATTATTGGTAAGGCTATATACGAGGGACTAATTGATATTGGCGAGCTTGCCAAGGAGGTGTTGTAATGCTTGCAAAACGAATAATTCCGTGCCTCGATATAAAGGATGGAAGAACTGTTAAGGGAACCAATTTTATTAATCTCCGTGATGCTGGCGATCCTGTGGAGCTTGCTTCGCTTTATGCTAGCGAGGGGGCTGATGAGCTGGTATTTTTAGATATTACGGCTTCTCATGAGGGGCGTAAAACTTTTGCTAATCTGGTCTTGCGTATTGCGGAGCGAATCAATATTCCTTTTACGGTTGGTGGTGGTATCTCTTCGGTTGAGGATGTTGGGGTGCTTCTTCGAAATGGTGCCGATAAGGTTTCGATTAATTCTTCAGCTGTTCGTAATCATTTGCTAATTAGCGACATTGCTGCTCGATATGGAAGTCAGTGTGTGGTAGTTGCTATCGATGCTAAGAAGATTGATAGTAGGTGGGTGGTTCACCTGAATGGCGGTAGGATTCCTACCGATTTTGAGCTCTTCTCCTGGGCAAAAAGGGCTGAGGAGCTGGGCGCTGGGGAGCTACTTTTTACTTCAATGGATCATGATGGTGTCCATCAAGGGTATGCGAATGATGCCTTGGCTATGCTTTCTGATTTGGTGTCTATTCCTGTAATTGCTTCTGGTGGTGCTGGTTGTATGACCGATTTCTACAATGCTTTTACAGTTGGAAAGGCAGATGCGGCTCTTGCGGCTGGGGTTTTTCATTTTGGAGAGCTGAGCGTTGATGGTCTTAAGCAGTTCCTTTCGGATAAGGGTATCGCTGTAAGGCGATAGGTTGTAGTAAGTTGTTAAGCTTTAATGTAAAAATATTATGATGAGAGTTGATTTTGATAAGCAGGGAGGTTTAGTTCCTGCCATTATTCAGGATGTGGAGACTGGCAAGGTGCTAATGCTTGGGTATATGAACGATGAGGCCTATGCTAAAACTATGCAAGAGGGGCGTGTTACCTTTTTTAGTAGGAGCAAGAACAGGCTATGGACAAAAGGTGAGGAGAGTGGTAATTTCTTGATTGTTAAGAATATTGCTGTAGATTGTGATAACGATACCTTGCTTGTTAAGGTTAAGCCAGCTGGTCCAACCTGTCATACTGGTTCGGATACTTGCTGGAATGAGCGCAATTCGGCAAGGAATGCTGAGTTTATCTACCTTTTAGAGGAGGTTATAAGGCAGCGAAGGGCAGAGATGGATACGGATGTTTCTTATACTGCAAAGCTGTTTAAGAAGGGTATCAATAAAATTGCTCAAAAGGTTGGCGAAGAGGCTGTTGAGCTAGTTATTGAGGCTAAAGATAGCAATGACGAGCTATTTCTTAATGAGGCTGCCGACCTACTTTTTCACACTACCGTACTTCTTGCTGCAAAAGGCTTTTGTTGGGACGATGTACTTGAGGTGCTCAAAGCTAGGCATAAGTAGCTGTTAGCTGCTATCTTTGTGTGATGCTTGCGGTGTGCTTGTGTTATTCACTATAAAAATGTTGCTATGGGCGATTTTACAGGAAAGGTTGTCGTTGTTACTGGTGCTGCAAGTGGTATTGGTAGGAGCATTGCTTTGAGGTATTCAGAACTAGGTGCGGTTGTTTTTATTGCTGATATTGAGTTCGAAAAGGGGGAGGCTCTTCGGGATTTGATTGAACAAAAGGGGCAAAAGGCATTTTTTGTATTTACAGATGTTAGCAACCCTACTGCTATAGAGGCCCTTTTCGAAATCGTTTATAGCTACTATAAGCATGTAGATGTTTTGGTAAACAACGCTGGAATATCCGAGTGGAAATCGCCCTTCGAGCTAGGTCTCGAAACTTGGGATAGGATTGTAAATACCAACCTACGAAGCGTTTTCTTGTGCTCGCGCGAGGCTGCTGCCATAATGCCCGAAGGTAGCGCTATTGTTAACATTGCTTCTACTCGTGCACTAATGTCTGAACCCAACTCGGAGGCCTATGCTGCATCAAAAGGTGGTATTGTTGCTTTAACTCATGCTATGGCTGCTTCGCTTGCTACTCGTAAAATTCAGGTAAACTGTATTAGTCCGGGTTGGATAGAGGTTGCCGACTATCCTTCTCTTAGGGACATCGACCATGCGCAGCATTTTTCTCAGCGTGTTGGTACTCCCGATGATGTTGCTCGTGCTTGCATCTTTCTTAGCGATCCTGAGAATAACTTTATTTCTGGAGAGAATCTGGTTGTTGATGGAGGTATGACCCGAAAAATGAGGTATGAAGAGTAGCCATTGCTATTCGGAGTATGGTGAATGGTAAGGAGGGGTCTAAAGGGGGGCTACGTGTATTATGGTATGCGCATTGCAACAGGTTGAACCACATTATAGTAGGCTGCGGTGCATTTAGTCGTGCATAGCAACTTGTGTCCGATTCCTTTTTGAATCCCCTCTCTTACTGAAATGTTTTAAGCTATTATTTGGTAATTAGTTAGGGTATTCTGGCTTTTCGTAGTAGCACTCTGCTCGTCCGTATTCGTTGGTCTCTTTAGAATGGAGTATAAGCGTTATCTTATCTGTTTTTGATAATTTCTCTTCATTTTTATTCTTCTGAATCTGAGCTATATAAGAGAAAATATACCCTCCTCTACCATATTCTACAACCCGTTGAACTTGAATAACTTTTACTTCCCGATCGTTTATAAAAGCTTTAAGCTCATTGGGAGATATGGTGCTTGGTGCTATATCTATTGTATCTTTTTTAGCGGCTGCTTTTTGCTCTACTTCACTTTTTGTCCCCTTATATCCCTTATTGGCTTTTGTTAAGCTCATGGGGCGAAAGTAAACCATGTAGGTTTCAAACGGACCTACTTGTGGTTCAAATACATTCAAACCGTACAGCTCCATTCGTTCATACTGTGGATTAATCTCCATATCTTCAAATGCAGGAACATTCCAAGCCCAGTATTCTAGCTTTGTTTTCCCGTAGTGCGCAAGATTTATGGCATATAGGCAATAGTAGCGTCCTTTGGGGACCTTCAGCGTATATTTTCCATCTTTGCCTGTTGTGGTGGTGTAAAGGTCTTTAAACGACTTTGATTTAAGCGATACCTTCACGCTATCAATCGGATTGTTGTTAAAATCGGTAACAACGCCGTGTACTGTTACCATCTCTTTTTGTGCATAGGTGCTAAGTGAAGCAACACCTGCTAGGATCAATGTTACGATCGTCTTTTTACTCATGTTAATGTTTTTATATGATTAGCGAAGCTGTTTGGTTAACCTCGATATCTACGACGTTAGCAGGTTCAATTTGTTACAAAGTAAGCTGCAAAAGTTGCCCTACTAAACTGTTAAAAGAAGGATAGGGGTAAACCCTATTTTTACTATATTTGCCGCTTGTGTACTAATTTAGAGAAAATTTAGCATTTTATGGAAATCCCAGCAAAGTACAATCCTGTTGAAACAGAGGATAAATGGTATAAGTACTGGATGGACAAGGGCTTCTTCCGTTCAGTTCCTGATGAGAGAGAACCCTACACAGTGGTCATCCCTCCGCCAAATGTAACCGGAGTGTTGCATATGGGCCATATGCTTAACAATACCATTCAGGATGTGCTGGTCCGTCGTGCCCGTATGATGGGCAAGAATGCTTGTTGGGTGCCTGGAACCGATCATGCTTCTATTGCTACTGAAGCGAAGGTTGTTGCCAAGCTTCGTGCAGAGGGTATTGAAAAGTCAAGCCTTTCACGCGAGGCTTTCCTAGAGCATGCATGGGAGTGGAAGGAGAAGCATGGGGGGATAATTCTCGAGCAGCTGAAGAAGCTTGGCGCTTCGTGCGATTGGGATCGTACTCGCTTTACGATGGATCCAAAGCTATCCGAAAGCGTGCTTAAGGTATTTGTTGATTTGTACAATAAAGGCCTAATTTACCGTGGTGTTCGTATGGTAAACTGGGATCCTTCTGCTCAAACAGCCCTTTCTGACGAAGAGGTTATATATAAGGAGGTTCAAAGCAAGCTGTACTATTTACGCTATATGGTAGAAGGTGAGAGTGGTTACGTTGTTGTGGCAACTACTCGTCCCGAAACTATTCTTGGTGATACTGCGGTTTGTGTTAACCCTAATGATCCTCGTTTCGAATCGCTTAAGGGAAAAAAGGTTATTGTACCTCTTGTAAATCGTGCTGTTCCTATTATACAGGACGAGTATGTTGATATGGAGTTTGGTACAGGTGCACTTAAGGTAACTCCTGCGCACGATGTTAACGACTACATGCTTGGAGAGAAGTATAACCTCGAAGTTATTGATATTTTTAACGATAACGGAACCATCAGCGAGAAGGGTGCCCTTTACGTTGGTCAAGATAGGTTTGCTGTGCGTAAGCAAATTGCGATTGATCTCGAAGCTGCTGGGTTAATGGAAAAGGTTGAGGATTACACCAATAAGGTAGGATATTCTGAAAGAACGGATGCTGTAATCGAACCAAAGCTTTCTATGCAGTGGTTCTTAAAGATGGAGCAGCTTGCAAAACCTGCTTTAGATGCGGTAATGAACGATGAAATAGTGCTTCATCCTGCTAAGTTCAAAAATACCTACCGTCACTGGATGGAGAATGTTAAGGATTGGTGCGTTTCTCGTCAGCTTTGGTGGGGGCATCGAATACCTGCATGGTATCTTCCTCAAGGTGGCTATGTTGTGGCCGAAACAGAGGCTGAGGCTCTAGAACTTGCTAAAGCGAAGAGCGGTAATGCTAGCCTCACCGTTGCAGATCTTCGTCAAGATGAGGATGTGCTCGATACTTGGTTCTCGTCTTGGTTATGGCCAATATCGGTTTTTGACGGATTAACAGATCCTGAAAATGAGGATATTAAGTACTACTATCCAACAAATGATCTTGTAACTGCTCCCGAGATTCTTTTCTTCTGGGTTGCTCGTATGATTATTGCTGGGTACGAATGGGAGGGAAAGGCTCCTTTTAAAAATGTCTACCTAACCGGTATTGTTAGAGATAAGATTGGACGTAAAATGTCTAAGTCGTTAGGAAACTCTCCTGATCCGCTCGATTTAATTGCAAAGTATGGGGCGGACGGTGTGCGATTAGGAATGCTACTCTCGTCGCCTGCTGGTAACGACCTTCCCTACGATGATTCGCTTCCTGAACAAGGTCGCAATTTTGGTAATAAAATATGGAATGCTTTCCGCTTGGTACAGGGTTGGAACGTTGATAGCTCTATTGCTCAACCTGAGTCGGCTAAGGTTACGGTAGATTGGTTTAATAGCCTTCTTAATCGTAGCATAAAGGAGATAAACGAGCAGTTTGATAGCTTCCGCATTTCCGAAGCTCTTATGCAGGTTTACAAGCTATTTTGGGACGAGTTCTCGGCTTGGTACCTCGAGCTTGTTAAGCCAGCTTTTGGTTCGCCTATTGATGCTAAAACCTACCAGGCTACGCTCGAAATATTTGATAAGATGCTGAAGCTACTCCATCCTTTTATGCCATTTATTACCGAAGAGATATGGCATTACCTTGCCGAGCGCAAAGATGGTGAGAGCATAATGGTAGAGCAAATGCCTGCCGTAGGCTCTTATGATGAGCTGCTGATTGCCGATGTAGAGTTTGCAAAGGAGGTGGTTGCCAACATTCGTACTATTCGAAAGGAAAAAAATATTCCTCAAAAGGATGCGCTAGAGCTGTTTTATAATGGCGAGATGAATGGTGCTATTGTTAGCATTATCGAAAAGCTTGGAAACCTTTCTCAGGTTAATGCAACCAGCCAAAAGGTAGATGGTGCTTCATCGTTCCTTGTAAAAACAACCGAATTCTTTGTACCTCTAGGCGATAAGCTTGATGTAGAGGAGGAGATTAAAAAGCTAACAACCGAACTCGAGTATGCGAAAGGTTTCTTGGCTTCGGTTTTAAAGAAGCTCTCTAACGAGAAGTTTGTTGGTAGTGCACCTGCGAACGTTGTAGAAATGGAGCGTAAAAAGCAAGCTGATGCTGAGGCAAAGATTGCTTCGCTCGAAGCGCAAATCGCTCTTTTGAAGTAAAAAGCTAAGCTATTTACCATAATAAGGGTGGAGTAACGATGCTCCACCCTTATTTATTTTATAACAATGGTTCAAATTGTGTTAATAATGCATAAAATCATTGATATTCCTCCCTTTACGAGAATAACGATACCGTTTCTCTGATACTTTTGCCAAGTTTTTATGAAGCCAGCAATTGGCCTCCGTGTGCTTTTAATTGATTTTTATTTGCGAACTAAAATATATGCAAAGTCAACACAATCACGGTATTAAGCTTTCTCTTTCGGGTCTAATTATTACGTTGGGTATTGTTTATGGCGACATAGGTACTTCGCCGCTTTATGCATTCAAAGCCATAACTCGTGGTTTGGATGTTATCAAACCCGAGTATGTTTACGGCGCTATTTCGCTAGTAGTATGGACTCTTACCATTTTAACAACCATTAAGTACGTTACCATTACCCTAAAAGCTGATAACAAAGGCGAGGGTGGTATCTTTTCGTTGTTTGCGCTTATCAGAAGGCGTGCTCCTAAGGCATACCTTTTGGCTCTTATTGGTGGTAGCGCGCTGCTTGCTGATGGTATCATAACTCCAGCTATCACGGTTACCTCGTCGGTCGAGGGACTTACTGCTGTTAATCCTGAGCTTCCGGTTGTTCCTATTGTTATCGGCATAATTACGGTGCTATTTATGCTTCAGCAGTTTGGTACTAAATTTTTGGGGCGTTCGTTCGGACCAATTATGTTTGGTTGGTTTTCGATGCTTGCAATCCTTGGTGTTTCGCAAATCATCCACCATCCCGAAGTGCTTAAGGCTGTAAATCCCTACTATGGCTTTGTGCTGCTACGCGATTATCCCGGTGCGCTAATTCTAATGGGTGCGGTTTTCCTTACAACCACAGGTGCCGAAGCGCTATACTCCGATCTTGGTCACGTTGGTTCAAAAAATATTCGTTGGTCGTGGACCTTTGTTAAGGTTACGCTGATCTTAAATTATATGGGGCAAGGAGCATGGTTTCTCGAGCATCAAAGCATTGCTCAAAATACCCCTAGCTTGTTTTATGCTCTTATGCCAAGCTGGATGCTTATTCCTGGTATTATCATATCCACTGCTGCTGCAATTATTGCAAGTCAGGCTCTAATAAGCGGATCGTTTACGCTAATAAGCGAGGCTGTTTCGCTGCGTTTTTGGCCACGCCAAAAGCTTCGCTATCCTTCGGATGTAAAGGGGCAGGTTTATGTTCCTTCAATTAACTGGATGCTCTGGGCGTTCTGTATTTTTGTAGTTATCTACTTTGGGAATTCGGGCAATATGGAGGCTGCTTATGGATTGGCAATTACCATAACAATGCTTTCTACTACCTTCTTAATGTCAATATGGCTTCGTACAAAGAAGGTTAAAAGGGGATTTATAGCTCTGTTTTTGGCTGTGTTCTTAACCATCGAAGGGATGTTCTTATTTGCCAACATTACCAAATTTATGCATGGTGGTTGGTTCTCGGTAGCTATGGCATCGCTGTTTATGACGGTTATGTATGTTTGGTTTAATGGGCGAAAAATTAAGAATAGCTTCTTGATGTTTGTTAAGCTTAAGCAGTATATCCCTTTACTTCACGATATTTCGCTTGATAAGACGATACCTAAGTATGCAACACACCTTGTTTACATAACTAGGGCAAATAATGTTGATGAGATTGAGTCTAAAATCATCTACTCAATTATAAATAAGCAGCCAAAAAGAGCCGATGTGTACTGGTTTTTGCATGTTGATGTGCTCGATGAGCCTGATGTGTTTGAGTATAAGGTAACTACTTTCGATAAGGGGAAGATTTATAAGGTTGATTTAAGGCTTGGTTTTAAGGTTGAGCCTAAGATTGGCATATACTTCCGTCAGGTTATTGAGGATATGGTTAAAAATAACGAGGTAGATATTGTTAGCCGCTACCAATCGTTACGTAACCATGATATAATGGGCGATTTTAAGTACGTTTTCATCGATCGTATTGTTAATAATCATCATGAGTTCGATTCGCACCAGAAGTTTGTTATGCAGATCTATGGCCTTATTAGGCGTATGAGTATTCCAGATTGGAAGGCTCTAGGTATGGATACAAGCAATGTTTATGTGGACCCTATTCCTTTAAATGTGGATTCGCGTTCACAGCGTATTATGCGTAGGTGTGGGGCCGATTTAACTACTGATGAGTGTAAGAAGCTGTAGAGCTTGCTTCATGTGATATTTGAAACGGAGATGATGCTTGGCTGATTCTCCGTTTTGCTTTTTTAGCTGATTATTACAAACTTATTTGGACGACTAGCCGTTTAACATATTTGTATGATAATTGTATGCTTTAATAGCTGGAATTTGCAGTCTTATTTGTATTGCTATAGATCCATTAATTATTAAAGTAAGACGATTAGTGTATTAGGGAATGTATTAAGGTAATTGGTGCGAGGTGGATGTGATATCCTCCTCGCATTTTTTATGGGGCTAAATCTCCATATTCATTGCCTTTCGTACTTCGGAAAGCGTTTGGGTTGCTACTTCTCTAGCCTGACTGATTCCGTGTCTTAGTACTTCTCTTATGTATTCTGGATCAGCTTCAAGCTGCTTGCGCTTTTCTCTGTGCGGGCGAAGGTAGTCGTTAAGACTTTCGGTGAGCATCTTCTTAAGCATTCCACCACCGCCATCTCCAATTCGCTCAGCAATTGCTTCAGGTGCTTCTCCTGTCGATAATGAAATAAGGTTAAGCAGGTTGGCTACTTCTGGTCGTGCTATTGGGTCGTAGGTAATAGTTCGCTCTGAGTCTGTTTTTGCTCGCTTAATTAGCTGTGCGGTTTCATCTTCGGTAGATGATAGCATAATAGCGTTATTGCGGCTTTTGCTCATTTTTTGCGAACCATCCAAACCTAAGATCATTGTGGCTTTGCTTAAAAGAGGTTGAGGTTCGGGGAATATGATTTCTCCTCCTGCAAAACGTTCGTTAAATCGGCGTGCTATGGTGCGTGTTAGCTCTAGGTGGGGTAGCTGATCTTTTCCAACTGGTACAACATTCCCTTTGCAAAATAGGATGTCGGCAGCTTGGTGTACAGGGTAGGTGTACATTCCTGCATTTATGCTTTTTTGTCCTGATGCCTGAATTTCTTCTTTTACAGTTGGATTTCGGTTTAGCTCGGCATTCGAAACTAGGGTAAGGAATGGTAGAAGTAGCTGGTTAAGTTCTGGAACGTGACTGTGAGGGAAGATTATGGTTCGTCCCTTTTCTGGGTCAAGTCCTGCTGCTAGATAGTCTATCGTAAGCTCTTTTACGTTTTGCGATATCTGTTCGAACGTGTTCCTATCGGTAAGAACCTGATAGTCTGCGATAACAATGAACGTAGGAACGCCCAGCTGCTGCAACCTTACTCTGTTTTGTAAGGAGCCAAATAGGTGTCCAATATGGAGCTTTCCTGTAGGTCTGTCGCCTGTTAGAACCCTGTAGTTTAGTGGGTTAACTATAATGTCTTGTTCGAGCTTGTTGCTTCGCTCTACGGCCGCTTCGTAGGTGCCGTACTCCATCTTATCGTTATGCTCCATAGCTGAGTTGATTTATCGTTTTATCCTTCAAATTTAACAAAAAGTAGCGATGGTAGTCCATATAGTGCTGTAATATGACTATGCTCCGTTGCGTATGCTGTCCAAAAACTGCTTCGTCGTTGCAGCAACATCATCCGATTGCTTGAGTGCTCGGATAAAAGCGCTGCCAATGATTGCGCCATTGCAGAATTTGGTGGCATCATTGAATGTGCTGCGGTTATGCACCCCAAAACCTACCATTAGCGGGTTTTTAAGCTGCATTTTCGATACTCGCTCAAAAAAGCTTAGCTGGGTATCTTGTAGCTCATTGGTATTGCCTGTTGTAGCGGCCGAGCTTACAAGGTAAAGAAAGCCATCTGTTAGCGTATCTATTTGGCGAATTCTTTCATTGGGGGTATGCGATGTTATGAGCATATTGAAAGAAAGGTTATATCTGGTGGTTATCTCCTTGTACTTCCCCTCAAATTCATGCAGCGGCAAATCTGGAATAATCAGTCCATCGATACCTACTTTTGCTGCTTGCTCGCAAAAACGTTCGAACCCGTATAGGTAGGTTGGATTAAAGTAGCTCATTAGCACAACTGGAATGGTTACCGTTTTTCGCATAGCTGCAATTTGCTCAAACAGCAGGTCGATGCACATTCCGTTTTTAAGCGCAATAGACGACGATTCCTGAATGGTGGGACCATCGGCCATCGGATCTGAGTAGGGTATGCCTAGCTCCACCAGATTGGCTCCATTTGCCTCTAAAGCTTCTAGTATCGGAAGTGTATCGTTTAAACGAGGAAAACCAGCTGTGAAGTAAACTGAAAGGATCTTCGTTCTTGTCGTAAATAGCGATTGTAATCTGCTCATAACCGTTGTTTTATAGGTTAGATATTGCTGTCGAGCTTGCTTATGTAGGTTTGCATATCCTTATCACCTCTGCCCGAAAGGTTAACTACTACAATAGCTCCAGCGTTTAAGCCTAGCTTTGGTAGTAGTGCTAGTGCGTGCGACGATTCTAGCGCAGGTATGATACCTTCCTGTTGGGTTAGCTCAAAAGCTGCTGCTATAGCTTCGTCGTCGTTAATGGGCAGGTAGGTTGCTCTTTTTATGTGGTGAAGATGCGCATGCAGTGGCCCTACGCCAGGGTAATCTAAACCAGCCGATATCGAGTGTGCTTCACAAACCTGACCATCAGGTGTTTGCATTAGTATAGTTCTTGTTCCGTGTATAATGCCATCAGTCCCAATGGTAAGGGTTGCTGCTGTTTTTTCGGTATCTGCTCCACAACCGCCAGCTTCTGCACCAAATAGCATAACATTTTCGTTATCAATAAAATGGTAAAATGCACCTGCTGCATTGCTACCTCCACCAACACAAGCTAGTACTGCATCTGGATAGCTACGACCCTCCTTTTCTTCGAGCTGTTTCCCAATCTCTTCGCTTATAACCGACTGAAATTGAGCAACTAAATCGGGGTAAGGGTGTGGGCCAATCACCGATCCAATTAGGTAATGCGTATTTTCGGTGTTTGCGATCCAGTATCGTATAGCTTCATTACAAGCATCCTTTAGCGTTTTTGTTCCTGATGTAGCTGGAATAACGGTTGCTCCTAACATCTTCATGCGCATTACATTAGGGTATTGACGTTGCATGTCAACTTCACCCATAAAGACGGTACATTCTAGTCCTAGTAGTGCTGCTACAGTTGCCGATGCAACTCCATGCTGACCTGCTCCTGTTTCGGCAATAATCTTTGTTTTGCCCAAACGCTTTGCAAGTAGCGCTTGCCCAATTACGTTGTTCAGCTTATGCGAACCTGTATGGCATAGGTCTTCGCGCTTTAGGTAAATCTTGTACCCGTACTTCTTCGAAAGCTTTTCGGCATGAAAAAGAGGAGTAGGTCGTCCTACATAGTCATGCAAAAGTCGTTCAAAATCAGATTTAAACGAAGGGTCACTTAAGATCTCTCTGTAGCTATCTGCAAGCTCTGTTACATTTTTTTGAAGCATCTCTGGGATGTATGCTCCTCCATAGCTACCGTAGTAGCCAAGCTCGTTAACTTCTTTAATCATTGGTGTTATTTTTTTTGCTAAGCTGCTCAACTTCTGCATATTTTTTATTCCAGGACAAACTTCAACTTTGCTATTAACGTCAATTCCAGCAAGCTTTGGGTTTTTAATGCGTTTTATCTGCTCTACATCTTCTACTCCAATACCTCCACTTAAAATAAATGGTATGGTAAGGTTATACTGTTCAACTATTTGATGGTTAAACTGCAAGCCTGTGCCACCATGCTGTTCGCTTTTGGTATCGAATAGGAAGTAGCTGCAGTAGGGTTCGTACTTTTCAAGATCTTTAGGGAGTTGATTATCAACCCCAAAAGCCTTAATAAGCTTTATCTTTTCTGAAAGCTTTGCGCAATACTCTGGAGCTTCGTTTCCATGTAGCTGTAGGTAGTTGAAAAGGTTGGTGTCTGCTAGCATAGCAGCCTCTTCTAATGGCATGTTTACAGCTACGCCAACCCGTAAGATGCTATCCGGAATATGCGAAGCTATTTCGGATACTTTGCTGGTTTGCACAAATCTGGGCGACTTGGGGTAAAGTATAAATCCCATCATTGTAGGTGCTAGTGATGCTACCTCTTGTGCGTTCTCTAGGTTGGTGATTCCGCAAACTTTAAGTAAAAGCTTCTGGTTGTAGCTGTTTGGCATTTTATACGATTGTTTGCTTACCTCTTTAACGATGCGTTTACCTCTTCAATTAGCTTTATGCATGCTTGGGCTGGTTCTTCATTCCTCATAAAGTATTCGCCAATAAGAAACGCATTAAAGCCTATGCTTCTCATCCTCAGATAGTCGCTTGCCGAAGCAATGCCGCTTTCTGCAATTCGAACGGCATTTTCAGGGAGCTTGCTGAGCATATTTGCTGAGTGATCGAGGTTTACACTAAAAGTGTTCAGGTTCCGACTGTTAACGCCAACCATTTCAACGTAGCTAGGAAGCTTTGTAAGATCATCTTCGCCATGTACTTCTACAATTGCTTCTAACCCGATGCTGTATGCATAGTCGTAGTAGTCCTTCAGCTCCTGTTTTTCTAATGTTTCTGCAATTAGTAGGATTGCATCGGCTCCAAGTACTTTTGCTTCAGCTATTTGTAGGATGTCAACTACAAAGTCTTTGCGAATAATGGGTATGCCTACATTCTGGCGTGCCTCTATCAGATCGGTATCGTATCCGTTAAAGTAGCGTTGTTCGGTTAGTACCGATATTGCACTTGCCCCTGCAAGCTCGTATTCGCGTGTAATTTTGCTTGCGCTGGCGTTGGGGTGTATTTCTCCCTTCGAGGGCGATTTGCGCTTAAATTCGGCTATTATTCCGTGTTTCGTAGGGTCGAGCAGGTGTTCTTTAAACGATAGGCATGGTCGTTTAAAGTTGGGCATATTCTCGAAGCCTACCACCGATGTTGTAAGCTTGCGAAATGATACCTCTTCTTTCTTGTTGGCTACTATTTCTTTAAGTATGCTCATATTACTGCTTGCTAATCAGTTTGTTAAATGTACTAAAGGCTTGTCCTGATTCCAAGGCTTCTCTTGCTAATGCTACGCTTTCTTGTAGTGGTAATTCTTTATAGCACGATATTGCTAGCGCGGAATTTGCAACTACCACTTCAGTTTGGGCTTTGGTGCCTTTTCCTGAAAGTATGGTTAGAAAGAGCTTAGCCGAGTCTTCGGCGGTGTTTCCGCCAGTAATCTGACTAGCATTTAGCTGTTCAAATCCATAGTCGGTTGGTTTAATGAGCGTTTCGCCATTCTGACTAAAGTACTTAACGGGTGCTGTTAGCGATACTTCGTCGTACCCATCTAGCGAAAATACTACGCCAAATTGCTTGCTCTGGCTTTGTAGAAAGTAGGAGTACACCCTTCCAACTTCGGCACTAAAAACTCCACTTAGCTGGTATTGTGGTGATGCTGGATTAACAAGTGGTCCTAGCAGGTTGAAAAAGGTTTTAACTCCTAGCTGTCGCCTGATTGGTCCAACCGCTTTTAGTGCTGGATGGAATAGCGGGGCATGCATAAAGCATATTCCTGTACTTTCCAGCTCGTTCTGAAGCTTTGCTTCGTCATTCGAGAATTTGTAGCCTAGCAGCTCCATAACGTTAGACGATCCGCTTATCGACGAAACCCCATAGTTGCCATGCTTGGCTACTGGCACTCCTGCTGCAGCTACTACAAATGACGATAGTGTAGAGATGTTAAACGTGTTCTTGCCATCGCCACCTGTTCCGCATAGGTCTATTACGTTGCCGTTATTGAGGTTTACTCGTATTGCAAGCTCAATAAGAGCGCTTCTAAATCCTTGTAGCTCTTCGATTGTGATGTTACGCATGATGTATGCAGTAAGTACTGCTGCCATTTGAGCGTCGTTGGCTTCGTTGTGGGCAATAAGGTACATCAGCTCTTTCGATTCTTCGAAGGTGAGCTTTTGGTGCTCTATTAGCTTTACTATTAGCTGCTTTATCATGTTGCTCTCTTTTATTTGCTAAAGCCTACTTAACCAGTTTTGTACAATCTTGAATCCCATTGGTGTAAGCACCGATTCTGGATGAAACTGCACTCCGCACACATCGCCATCGAGTAGGCTTAGTGCCATAATTTCGCCATTCTCATCTTCCGCTTCAACCACAATGTTTTTTGGTAGATCATCTTTAGATACCACCCACGAGTGGTAGCGTCCAACCTCTATCTCGGTTGGTAATCCTTCAAAAAGGTAGTGCTTGGGGTTCGATAGCGTTATAGGAGTTGCTACCCCATGGTAAACGGTATTCAAATTCAGAAGCGTACCTCCAAATGCCTCGGCAATAGCTTGTTGTCCTAGGCAGATGCCCAGTATCTTTTTAGTGCTGTAGTACTGTTTTATAAGGGGGATGAGCAGTCCTGCATCTTTGGGTAGTCCTGGTCCTGGCGATAGAATAATTCCATCGTACTTTGCGATCTCGTCTAGTGCAATCTCATCGTTTCGGAATACCTCTACCTGATGCCCACCTGCTTTTCGAACGTAGTGAACTAGGTTGTAGGTAAACGAATCGTAGTTGTCGAACACAAGTATTTTTGCCATCTTTTAGTGATTTTCGTAGTTTGATGCGCTTTCTAATGCCGATCGTAGCGCATTAAGCTTGTTGTTAACCTCCTGAAGCTCTCCTTCTTCGCTCGAGCTTATTACAACACCTGCACCTGCTTGGTAGGTAAGCGTTCCATTCTTGCTAAAAAACGAGCGTATGGTAATGGCATGGTTTAGCGTTCCATCCAGCCCGATATAGCCAATTCCTCCTCCGTAGTAGCCTCTTTGTGTGCGTTCCAAATCAACAATTAGCTCGATAGCTCTATGTTTTGGAGCTCCGCTTAACGTTCCTGCTGGGAAGGTATCTGCAAACAGCTTAAATGCGCTTGCTCCTTCACGTATTTTCCCACTTACCGTCGAAACAAGATGTATGACGTGCGAAAAGTATTGTACCTCTTTGTATATCTCTACGTTAACATCATCGCAGCTTCTGCTTAGGTCGTTTCGGGCAAGGTCAACCAGCATAACATGCTCCGAATTTTCTTTTGGATCGTGAAGTAGCTGGTTGGCAAGCTGTGCATCGCTTAGCGCATTTCCGCTGCGCCTGACAGTACCTGCAATTGGGTTGATGGTTGCCTTTCCGTTTTCTACTTTAAGCTGGGCTTCTGGCGATGAACCAAATATCTTGTACTCAATATAGTCGAAGTAAAATAGGTAGGGCGATGGATTTACCGATCGTAGTGCTCGATAAACGTTTAGCTCATCGCCACTAAACATTTGGCGGAATGGCTTTGATACCACGAGCTGAAAAACATCTCCGCTTTGGCAGTACTGCTTTGCTTTAGCAACCATTGCTTTGAAGTCTGTATCGGAGGTTGGGTTTTCTTCTTTCCCTTGAATTTTAAACGGATACGAACCAAAGTTTCGGTTGCTGAGCTGCGCTCTAACTGCCTCTGTTGCAGCATGTGGAGTGTCGCTATTAAAAAACTCGGTAATGGTAAGCGTATCGTTAAAATGGTTAAAGCTGATTACCACTTTGTAAAGATCGTACTTCAAGAAGGGGATTTCCCTTGTGGTGGCTACCTTTTTTACGCGTTCGTTCGAGTAACGATCAAACAGCAGCGCGCTGTCGAACGATGTGAAGCCAAACAGTCCATTTACTGCCGATTTTTGTCCATCGTCTTCTACGTTTACACGATTTAAAAAGAGCTCTACTTGCTCTACAATATTCGATATTCCATAGGTTTGCTTTTCGCCGTTGGGATAGTACTCCGTTATTTGGCTTTCGTTGGCTTCGATTCCCAAAATAGGACAGAGGCAGATGTGCGAAAAAGCATTTTGCTGCGAGCTGTAATCGGCACACTCTAAAAGCAACGACCCAGGATACAGATCTCTTACCTTTAGGTAAACCCCTACAGGGGTGAGGGTGTCGGCCGGAAGCTGTATGCTTTTTTTATGTAGCGTGTATTTTTTTTGCATGGTACTTTGATGTTAAGGCATAAAAAAAGGGGCTCGCCTGTGTTAAGCGAGCCCCTCTCATATTGTTTATTTACATTTTACTGCAAGGCATAGTAGCTTAACACAACAATAGTTTGTTGCGCCACCACCATGCTTGAGAAACTTGTAAATTTGTTATCATTTCTTGTTTTGTTGTTTTTGCAAGTATAAGCATCATTTAAGTAAACTACAAAAAAACGAAGCTTATTTTATGTTATTTTTGATTTTGCAGACGTAGTCGCCTGTTAATCAGCTGTTAAAATCCTTACAATTTATCGATCAGCTCTAAATCGGTATAAGGATTTTCGTAGTAGAAGTTGTTTGTTATGGCAAGAATGTTCTTAATCAGCTGGATTTCGTTTTCTGGCCGCGGGTCGTTCGGGTTAAGCTTTCGGGCTTGCTCTAACGAATTGATAGCAGGACCGTACTGGCTCATTTTTTGCAAAATTCTGCCTTGGTAAAGGTAGAGGTCGAATGTCATATCGCCCTCTTTCTTGGCATTCTCAATCTCTGTAAGTGCCTCATGATACTTGTGCTGATTAAACAGCTCAACCGCTTCGCTAATTCTTTTCATACGCCGAATATTTACACATAACCGCACAAAAATAGAAGAAAACGCAAGTTTTGACGCTCCGTTTGCATTATTTACCGAAGCATGTGCCGTTTGTTAATGAAATCAAAATAAAAGGCCAATTTCCCCAAACAAATTGTGGATGAAAAATAATATAGAAATCGTAGGGGCGACCCTTGTGGTCGCCCAAAATGGTACGGTTGTCCAAAATGAAACAATCGCCCCAAAATGGTACGATCGCAACAAATCGCAATTGCCGCCTGTACGGGCGAATCGCATTCGCCCATTTATTTCGCCCATTTGCAACATACCGCGTTTGCCGACATAGGGCGTATGCGATACGCCCCAACAACGCCGTGACCCTAATTATGAATTGGGACAACAAGCATTATCAGGGCAACCACCATCATTATCAGGGCAACCACAAGGGTTGCCCCTACAACGAATATGCTATCCGCAATGAAAAATCGGTAATAAAAATATTGGAATGCATCGTGAACAACCGGATAAATTGCGTTGGCCGTTCATTTCATTATTTGGTTGTTGGGTTTCAACGCACCGTATATGCCGCCCGTACGGGCGACCCTTGTGGTCGCCCAAAATGGAATGATTGCCGCCTGTGCGGGCGAATGGCATTCGCCCATTTATTTTGCCCATTTGCAACATACCGCGTTTGCCGACATAGGGCGAATGCCATTCGCCCCAACAACGCCGCAACCCCAATTACGAATTGGGACAACAACCATTATCAGGGCAACCACCATTATCAGGGCAACCACAAGGGTTGCCCCTACAACGAATATGCTATCCGCAATGAAAAATCGGTAATAAAAATATCGGAATGCATCGAGAACAACCGGATAAATTGCGTTGGACGTTCATTTCATTATTCGGTTGTTGGGTTTCAACGCACCGTATATGCCGCCCGTAGGGGCGACCCTTGTGGTCGCCCAAAATGAAAGGGTTGCAACGAATGGAACGATCGCAACGAATCACAATCGCCGCCTGTACGGGCGAATGCTATTCTCCCATTTATAACGTACCACATTCGCCGATATAGGGCGTATGCGATACGCCCCAACAACGCCGTGACCCTAATTATGAATTGGGACAACAACCATTATCAGGGCAACCACCATTATCAGGGCAACCACAAGGGTTGCCCCTACAACGAATATGCTATCCGTAATGAAAAATCGGTAATAAAAATATCGGAATGCATCGAGAACAACCGTAGAAATTGCGTTGGACGTTCATTTCATTATTCGGTTGTTGGGTTTCAACGCACCGTATATGCCGCCCGTAGGGGCGACCCTTGTGGTCGCCCAAAATGAAACGGTCGCCCAAAATGAAACGGTCGCCCAAAACGGAACAATCGCCCCAAAATGGTACGATCGCAACGAATCCCATTTGCCGCGCGTACGGGCGAATGGCATTCGCCCATTTTTAACGTACCACGTTCGCCCATATAGGGGCGTATGCCATACGCCCCAACAACGCCGCAACCCTAATTATGAATTGGGACAACAAACATTATCAGGGCAACCACCATTATCAGGGCAACCACAAGGGTTGCCCCTACAACGAATATGCTATCCGCAATGAAAAATCGGTAATAAAAATATCGGAATG